>Ga0209174_10000989_pt1 | contig 20623 bp, 15 predicted proteins | sample JI91814BDNA_FD_187505 | JGI IMG/M metagenome (GOLD analysis project Ga0209174, IMG submission 187505) | Wastewater effluent complex algal communities from Wisconsin, to seasonally profile nutrient transformation and Carbon sequestration -... | ecosystem: Engineered > WWTP > Effluent > Algae...
TTAGAAATTGTGTCTATATGAAATTGTTGGGCATTCATCCCTGTTGCGGCTGTCCACAAAGAACGCATCATAAAAAATTACCTCTTTTTCTTTACTGTCGGCGATTTAGGAAAAAACCGTAGAACTATTTTTGTGGTGGGAGGAAGATTTGCCATGCTTCGACTTGGCTCAGCATAAACTCCGTCACAGAGACACGGAGGGAGGGAATTATCAATACTAAATGATGTCAACTTCAGAAAATTAAATGGTAGGATAGGCATCCCTGCCTGTCCATGAAACAGGCAGGGATGCCTGTTCTCCTAGTTATTGTAAAACATTCAGTGCTTATGACATCATTGAGTGCCTCTAAATAGTTTTTTTTAACACAAAGCGCAAAAGGGTTTTCACAAAGAGCACAATGTTTACAATTTTTCTTTGTGATCTTCGTGTGCTTTTAACTTAGTGTTCTTTGTGGTTAATTCTTTATCGATTTAAAATAAAGCACCGGGCGATGCATGTATTATATCAATACTACTCTCAAAGTTACTATTAAATATACTCTTAGTTTTTTAGAAGTATGAATAAGAGTATCTTTGATAGTAGCATTGATGCTAGAGATGATGTATCGGCTTCTAATGTCCAATTTTGTTTTGTCTAAGATTTTCAATTTGACAGTCAAGAAATAGTATAGAGTGAATTACAGCGGTTATGCAATTCGTAAAAGGTAATCAAAACAACAAACAAACTTTAATTGACTGTTTCAAAAGAAGAAGTAAATAGGACAGAGCATTCTAAATCACAAAGTATAATTTCCAAAGCTGCAAAAAAAGTATCCAATGAAATCAAAAGCCAAAACTAAAAATAAAGAACAAGCTAGTTTTATAAAAAACTCTTTTAAGAATGATTTCTTTTTCTTTGCAATGCTTTCTATTTTATGTTTGATTCTATATTGGAAACCTGTCTCGCAAGCTCCCATTCTAAACTTTGATGATAGAAGCCTACTTCTTCCAATGGAGAAAGTGCATTCTCTCTCGGATTATACTAAGCTCTGGGCGGATAACGCGGTATTAGACTTGCAACCTGTTCGCGATTTGAGTTATATTTTGGAATATAGAATTTCGGATATCATAGGAGTTAAAATTCATCCGCAACTTATAAATTTAATTCTCTGGCTAATAGCCATTTACCTTATTTATAAAATTGCAATATTACAAGGATTGTCTGTTGTTGAATCAAAATTAGCCGTTACCTTTATCGCTCTGCATCCGGTTGCAGTGAACTCTATCGCGTGGAGTGCAAGCCGAAAGCATATTCTTTCGTTGCTTTTTATTTCAGCGGCGACTCTTCTCTGGTTGCGCTTTTTATCGGGAAATAAAAAAATTTCCTTCGGAGCCATCTTTCTTTATTTACTTTCCTGTCTATCACAGCCGATCAATGTTGGTTGGTTTCTCTGGGCGGGATTAATCGCAAAATTTAGTGTAGCCACACAGGGTGATAGCGAGGAGAGATTCAAAAGGGCAATTCCCAATCTTGCTATGTTTGGCTTAATTGGGCTAATGACAGTTGCCGCGAATCTATGGTATTATGCGAGCGATCGATATTTGGATTCTCTTGGAACAAAGTTTATCAATGAAGGCTTCGATGTAATTGGAAATAGACTTTTAACATTTGGAAGATTTTTCTTTCAATTGCTAATTCCAATTCGACCTTCGATTACTTCTTACGATCCTACCTCTCCAATAGCTGGCGTTGGAATTCTACTTTTGCCTTTGTATTGCTTTTTAATCTGGAAATTAAACAAAAATAAGACTCCAATTTATACCTGGGGGCTATTTACTATTTTACCCTTGCTTGTGGTGAATGGTCCATCCAATCATCACTTTGGTTGGGACACTTATCTATTAACTCCACTTTTCGGCTGGACGTTTCTACTTGTATTTACAATAAAAAGTTTACTCGAAAGAAAAATTCTTTCAGAGAAAAGTATTTCAATTCTTACACTAACACTCCTTAGCCTCTTTTCTATTCAAACAAAAATTTCTTCTGATGCATGGCAAGACGATGAAACAATGTGGACTCGATCAGTAAATACTGAGCGCACACAGGCTTCTCTTGCTGGTTTTGTAAAAACAAATCTAAGTCTTAGAAAAAATATTCAGGAAATGTGGTCTTTCGTAAATGAACTAATGGAAAGATTTCCCAACCATCCCGATATTGGATATCTTCTAGGTCGATTGATTTTTGAAGATAGACAATTGAGCCTGAAAGAGAAAGAAAGCTTATTCACTAAACATAATCTACAAAGTCCCTGGTTTATTTATTACAGGGCAGCCTTCGATGCATCCCAAAGAAATTTTGCTGAAGCGGATAATAGGCTATTGGCGTTATTTACTGGCGATAGAAAAAATGCTATTTCTCATTTCAAGGATAAACTTCCAGAAATACTGGCTTCCTGGTATGCAATGTGTATATTTGCAGGGAATGAATTATGCACCGGGCATGTGAATGAAATTCGTAACCCAATTCCTTTAAGTAAGTGGAAAGAGGATGAATTTCAAAAAAGACTCTTGGATTTTAATTTAAAATTTTAAAATAAGAAATAGACTTTTATTCTAAAAAGTCATTTTATAATAAAAGAAAATTATTGCTCTACGCAAAGAATCGATCTCGTTGTATTGCATGCGCCAGTGGTATTCGCAATCGCAATGTAAGCAGTAGAAGCTCCATCTCCATAATTTCCATTAAAAGCTCCACTATTAGATGTCCATTTACTGCAATTATTTCCTCCACCAGAAGGCATCCATTGGCTTACAGTGCTTACTCCAGTCCAATATTGCCCTCCTGTACCAAAGGCATTTGTCATGGTTCCAAAGACGAAAATTCCTGCTGAATTTGTAGTAAATATTGCAGTTCCATTTGTCCTTGCATAATCGGTATTAGCCTTCAAAACCCAATCTATATTCTCCGAAGAGGAAGTGCAATTTGTATTTGTAGAACAGGCAGATCTAGTTGTAACATCTGTGAGCAAAGCTTTATAAGTACTTCCATCGGATGGTTTATTTCCATCCGAATTACATTTTTCATCTGCCCCTCCAATACCGGTAGTTTGCGTTCCTATCAAATTTCCATCATAAGTAGAAAGGGTCAGGAAAATCCTAAAGGCATTTAATGTCGAGCGGATAATGGTTAATGTATAAGTCGATGTTGAATTGTCCTGGGCAGTCACTAATACAGTAATCGTATTTGAACCAACACTTAAAGATATATTACCAGAAGCTGAGCCTGAACTAACTGTTGTTCCATTTACTTTAATTGTAGAATTTGAATTGGAAGCAATAGGAGTGATGGTAACTGAGCTGATAGAATTTAAAACTGAAAAAACATAAGTGTAAGTCGTAGAAGAAAACACCGGGTTTATCACTCCTGCGCTAACAGATAGAGAGGATAAAGTATTAGAACTACTTGCACAGGTCACGTTTACATTTACAATATTTGTATTTATTACGGAACCTGTCGCATTGGAAACTGTGCAGGTTTGAGACGTAGGCTGCGTTAAAACCGTTACTGAATAATTAGCATTAACCGCAACCAAGGTAGTAAAAGTAAAAGCCCCATTTGCAGAAATTGTTAGAGATTCAGAAAGATTGTTTTGCAATACAAGAGTTCCACTTAGACCGGAAACATTTCCTCCTACACTGTATTGAGAAACGTTTGTGCTAGAATTTAGTAGGTTAAAAGACCCATAAAACTTAGGACTTTTGCGGTTAGTGCATTGAATAAAAAAAATAAGAAGAATCAAAAAACAAATATTTAAGATAGTAGCTCTTCTTGTATTTAACATTCTTATTCTCATTCGGCTTCAATAAAAATCGGACGAAATTCATCTAAAATTTCCTGCATTATAATTTCATAAATGCATTGTTTGTCAATTCTTTTGAAAAAGTTATGAAAGAAACCAATAAACTATAAGGTTATTTGTATAGATTACTCTATCATAATAAAAAGAAAGTATAGAAGTACACTCAAATTTTAACTTTTGAAAGTAAGAATTTATTTTAAGTTTACAATTGCACAGCCTCGAACTAGTGGAACATGAATTACCATAGCATCTAATTTCCATTCAACAGTTAGACTAGACTCTAATTCGGATTCGGGGTGTAATACTGTTACCCGCATATTTTTTAAGCAAGGAATATTTCGAACCAAAATAGAAGCAAGATTATGACCAAAGCCAAAAGTCACTGGAATTACAAATCCATTTTCTGTTTCAAATAAATTTACTTTTACATTTTTAGTAGAGCTTTCCACACAATGAGGGGCTAATACCCATTTCTTTCCACGAAGAGTTTTTAAGAGTGGTCCGTAATCTAGATAGTGTTTATCGGTATCCTTATTTGGACGGAGTGCATGATTATTAAAAGGAAAAGGGGCAATTGGAAATACCCCCATATGAAGATGACGCTGAAAGAATCGATCTGGATCTGGCTTTAATTTAAAGCTTGGAAAATACCACCACATACAAGTCCATGTAATAGCTGTTTTTTCAAGGCTTACAAATGCCATAGAATTGAGTCCCCCACCCGACTCTCCATGCTCGGAGAAAAAGCCATCTACATTTTCAAACAAATCGATTCGCATATTCATGGGGTTAACAAAGATTACCTTTTTAAACGGATGCATTGTCTCACTAAGTCGCTTACTGAATTCTTTCCAGGATATAACTAACGCTCTAGTTAATTTTTCTTTTACCATAGAAATTCCATCGTCTGCTTTAAAGTTAAAATACCTTATCCAGTCCATTCTATCGATGCAGACTCCTGCTGTATCAGGCAGCATTTCTAAATGCCTTTTTACTTGCTCAATTAAAAATTCCTGGTATTTTTTATCGCCGCAATCTGTAATCTTTGCCCCGTAAAATGTTTTAAGCCATGGGTCTAAAATAGCGTTGGGCATATTTTCTTTTAAAAACTGAACTGGATTTTTCCATGCTTCTTCTTTTGGAAGATTTTCTTTCCAAATTTTAGAATTCATTTTTTTTCCAAACTCGGTTACATTAAAATAGTTTAATACAAAGAATCCTTCTTTCTTCATTCGAATCGCATAGTCATTCATTTGCTTAAAGGAGATAATAGGCATTTTTCCCTCGGGTGTGGGTTCGTCACAAGACCTAGTCCATGTATCCTCTGGATTTTTTAAAGGAGGTAAAAACATTCCCATGTAGGGAAAATCATCGGATAATTTCCAGTTAACGCTAAAAGCCATTCTACGAAGTCTCGCTGAATCAATATTACCCTCGTAACCGGAATAGGCGCCACAACCTGCCATTTTATTTGCAATTGGATTTTTAGGCTCGAAAAAATGTTTGTATCTCTCTTTATAAAATCGAAGCCCTCCCCTCCAGTCTGCTTCATGTAAAATAATATCCATAGAAAGGCGAATTTTATTTCCTTTTCCGAATCGATGATTCTGTCTTTTAAAAAGAAATTCCCCTTTTTTATTGGTTGATAGATACATATTAAAAATAGGATCTTCAGGGGATAATGCAATACTTACCCCAAAATCAGACTCAACTTCTACGATAGTCGCAATAGGAATAGAAATGAATTTCCCATATTCGGGTGTGTATTTTTTTATATTGGAATATTCCCACTCTCTATTTGAAAGAGGCATCAAGACTAAAGGGTCGCGCCAATGAAAACTCTTATGCTCGGGGTCACTCCAGGCAGTCCAGAAGCGAGTCTTTTTTGTAGCAGAATAATTTATCTTAGTGAGAATTTCAGTAGTCGAGTATTCATCCTTACTTTCTAACTCAACTTCCCACCTAACGCTTTTTTCCAGGACTTCAAAACTTTCTTTTACAATGCAGACTCTTTTCTTTTTATCTGTGAAAGTTTTTACAAATAGAATCTTTGTATTTTCCCTGGAGACTTTAATATCATCATTCAAAGAATAATCTTTTAGTAAAGTCATTCCTTCGTAAGGAAACTCTCGATTATTCGCTTGAGCTACTGCGACAATTTGACCTTTCTTATTAAATCCAATTTCTAAACCTGAATTAGAAATGCGGTATTCTATTTCGGAATTGAATTTTTCTTTCTTTTTTATAAAAATCATTTATATCGATTTGTAATACTTAAATAAAGAATACTCTGTGCAGCGTTAAGCGCATTCTTAGACCAGGGCTCACTGTGAAAGCTCATAGACTCTTTCCATTCTCCAAAAGAATTAATCGGATTTGAATCACCTTTATAGATATCAACCTTACTACCCCATGTAACTTCTGTTACAACTTCAGGCTTTACAAATAAGAAAGAATTTTTTTTATGAGTGACTAAATCAGAATACCACGCGCATAATATTCCTGATACCTGTTCTTTATAAGGCTCCATTGCAACATAGAGAGAAGAAATACAATCAGTTTCAAAAATTCCTTTTGCCTTTCCAAGGGTGATACTTTCTTCAACTGCTTTAAGTGTTTCCGATAAAGTAATATCTCCAACGGCAAACCAGCGTTCACCGCTATGAACTACTAGACCCGTAGCCCCTACGATAGAAAGCATTTTTGTAATTTCAGTTTCCTGGTAGAATCCATTTTGAATCGCAGTTAGAAAAGTTGCTACATCTCTTTTATAACTATCCAGAAAAAATAATCTATCTTCTGATTCTATAAACAAAAGTCTGAGTATATATTCATTTGCGATATCCACTAACTTCATTCTATTTTCATGAGAAATATATTTAGGTGTAGAATTATGCAAGGAGAACATACCTATCAACCGATGTTCTCTTACTAATGAGATTGAAAGAGCACTTACCACTCCCATATTTTTTAAGTATTCAATATGAAAAGGGGATACATTTCGTAAAGAGCTTACCGAAAGATCAATTGGAGCATTAGTTTCATTGTTAGTGGATAATAGTGGTATATCTTTAGCATTGACATCATATATATAACGATAATAATTCTTTAAATACAATTCGCGGGCTACTACAGGTATGTCGGTAGCAGGATAACGTAAGCCCAGATAACTATCTCCATTTCCATTGTAAAATTCTGCGGAAACCTGACCACTGCCATCCGGTAAAAATTCATAGAGCATGATTCTCTCAAAATTTGAATCCTCTGCTATTCTCTGGATTGTTTTATCGATTACTTCTTCTCTTGTCTTGCTATCATATAGTGAAAATTTTCTTTTACGTTTTTCATTTTCAAAAATTGGTTCAATCTCTATTAATACTCCAGACTCAAAAACACTCCCATATATTTGAAAATTCTCCCATACCTCTTCAAACCTTTTTCCAAAATTCATACTCCAGAGTCGAGTAGACAATTCGTATCCAATGATTTCGGCTAATTGTTTTCCTAATAAACTTTCTATTCCAAGCATAGACATTGCATTGGCTGATACCCTGTGGATAGTTTTATCTGCGCGACTTGCCCAGAGTAGACATCCGAAAGCCTGGATCAATTCTGTATTGCTTAAACTTTTTTCGCATTTTTCAAATCCTTTTTTGGTCGAATAATACATATTAACCTCTTAATTTACCAGTTGATAAATTGATAATTGTTATCACCATCCAATTTTCAATAGAATTGTTAAATTTGTTTGCTCATATCGCAGCATATCATGATCATCCGCTAAAAAGATAGTATACCTAGCACTTTGAATATTCATTTTTTATCTTCTCTGATCTTATTCTTTTAGAACTTCCTTTGTTATATTAATATGGGCAACAATTATTTGCGAAGAATTTGCAATGGGAAGCCTCGTTACATATGCTCTATACCATCTTTTCTCTGTTGGAGAATGACAGGGATATTCAATTGAATAATCCAACTTCTCATGATTTAATACAGATAATAATCCTGCATACATTTCTTCTGCCTCTTCTGAATTTACTCCTTTTGCCGCTTCACAAACAGAAAGATAATTCACACCTTCGCTTGCAATAGCTATATTCCCCTTAAGAGAATTTTCATAATAGAAATTACGCCAGGCTAAATTCACAGCTACTATCGTTCCTTCCGAATCTAAAATCGCTACGTTAGCTGAAAGGGAATCTAATATAGAATAGGTTAATTCCCCTGACTCATCTGAAATATTCTTCATATATTCTCATTTATCCTCTAACTTAATTAACCTTATCATATTAAAAATAAAAATCAAACTAAAACTCAGTATTGCTAGAGGAATTAGGTCGGAATAGGAAGTCAATTATAATTTAACTCAGTTTCAATTCAAAATTCAAAAAATTTCTTCATTTAACGGTGATTTTTCTCACCATTTGATTATTATACAACATTTTTCATTTTACAGTGATTAACCGCTAACAGTTAACTTTGGAATTATCCTACTTTCCGGGTTTGTTTTTATTAATGTTCGAGGTGATAAATATTTCCTTAAAGTTCAATACTAATTTTCGGAATAGATTTGACTCAAAAATAAACTAAGATTTATTTTTTCTTTATATACCAAAGAACAAAAGTAATTTTGGAAGAGGATATTATCAAAGTTGCATTTGGCTTACTGGTTTAAGGAGAAAATCATGAAAGATTATTCACTATTCGAAGTTATTTTAGAATTTGATCCATCAGGAGTTAAAAGATTAGAATTACAATCTTCTAAAATCAAAGACTGTAACGATGCACTAGCGGATTCGATCGGTTATGCGAGAGAAGAGCTAATCGGTCATCCATTACAAGAAATTTGTGAAAGCAATTCAATTGAAGATTTTTCATCCTTAAACACGAGAAACTTTCCTCTTAGAAAGTCTATTGATTCCGAAGAAAAAAAGACTATCTTAGAATGTGAAAATATTCTAAAGAATATTTATAGACTAACAGGTCTCTAAAAACTCATTAAACTTTCATTTACTTTTGATTATCGGAATAAGAAAGTTAAATCGATTCATTCTTTGTTAACTCTATTAGAAAAATCATAGTATTTCTGGTTGGTAATTTCTATTTTAAATCAGAAAATTTTGAGTTCGCTTTATTAGAATTTTTTTCGAGGTATTTATTATACACAATTTGCAAGAGAAATGAGAAAAGCCAGTTTCCAAGAAAAAAAGCAAGAAATAAATAAGCCAGCATACCAAAGACTACAAAAACAAAAGTCAAAATAATCATTGGGATAATAAGGATTATCCCACTAATTCCGCTACTTTCTCCAAATGCGTTTTTCCAAAAATCGGATGCATTTTGAAAAAGTAGTTCGAATATCAATGGAAATCCAATTACAACTAGAATGATAGTTATAATAGCAGAAAAAAATCCTATCGCAGCATACTGTAAAAATCCAAGCCATAAAGGTTTTTCTTTTTCAAATAAATATCCCATTAGAGCACTTGTGATAAGAAAAGACGTTAGGCAACTTACACCAATGATCAAGTCAAAGTTTTCTGGAAAAATTCTATTTAGAACTGAATAGAAAACAGACCCGATAAAACTCATAGTAAAAACGTAAAACGTGGATTCTTTCAAAATTTGTAATTTTGTTTTCATAAATTCCTCATAGAGTTTTTTAAATATAATGGTTATGATAGAGTAAATGATTTAGCAAAAATTAAAATCACTTTCTTTTTAGCAAAAAAGAATTAGCTATCGCCTAACTTTTTCTACAAACCATCCATACTTTTAAATGAATTCCTGCATAATTTTGAGAATGAGAATAGAAAAAAATCATTTTTTTTCTTTTTTTATATAGCCACAGAAATTGCTGTGGTAAAATTATCTTTGAGGGTTAGAGACATGAGCAAGAAAAATATAGACAAAGTGATTGAGGGTTTCGAAAAATTAAATCTCCACTTCAAAACTCCCAAACATACCAAAGAACAAATTCATGAGATGGAAAAAAAAGTTGGTTGTAGCTTACCACCGGATTATAAGAAGACTCTTCTTGCAGGTTACATCGACAAAGGAACTTTTCATTTTCTTCCGCTGGCAAAATACGAGAAAGATGAAAGATTTTTAGTATTCGGAAAATGGAATGATGATACATTTCTCTTTGATACGAGTGCGCAAACAAATGATTATCCTGTGTTTGTAATTGCAGGACACAGTGCTCCCGAAAAATGCTTCGACAATTTCCATGACTGGCTAAAAACAGTTTTGAACGCAGTAAATAGAGCAAATTTCCCGGGATAAGAGTTAACCATTATAGGGTTGTATAAAAGCAAAGAAAATATCTCTCACAGAGATCACAGAGTGCGCAGAGAGTATTGATTTCGCTAACACTATCTATTGACTCTTTTCTCCGTGACCTCCGTGCTCTCTGTGAGAAAATCATTCTTTTACAACACAATCCCATAATGTTCGAAAGGACTGTTGTTAACGAAACGCTTCTGCTCTTTTTAATAAATCTTCTATTCCGGGCTCCTTCGGATTACGCGGCTTACCCGGATGAATCACGGATACTTGACAGTTTTCAGCCGCTTCCACCAACTGCGCATATGTTCCAGCATTTACATCAGCGATATAGGCTTGCCTATTATTATCATAGGCAAACATTTTATTATTGAGTGTGACGCATTCGTTGCAAGTAGAGCAACGGGGCGAATCAATATAAGCCTCATCACGTGATCTCTCTGGCTCAACTTCCACTACTGCACTCGAAGGAGTAACAGTCGCAACTGCTTCGGTTTGCTTATCTGCTTCCACCTGCATCCTTGCTTCCCATGCTTTCTTTTCTCTTGCGAGTAAAATTTCTGCATGGGAATTGTGAATCCCACCTAGCTCTTGCAGGCTACGCCACATCTCCCGACAGCGCCTTGCTTCTCTTAGTATTCTCTCATCCACAATCACTTTTTGGAGTAAATTATCATTATCCACCATATAGACAAAAGGTATTTTATCGGGAAAGCCTTTCTTTTCTCTCGTTAGCGATTCATCAACGGGTAACAAGCTATCTTCCCATTTCGATTCAGGAACTTGCGCAAAATGCCTTGCATACCGCCTATCACAGGAAATGAAATCCATATACGTAAATGCAATCTCTTCTTTCTTGCGCAATAGAGAAGAAGCTTCATATTGAAAGCTATGAATGCTCCAATCCAAATCGAGTTGAGAATTAGACTGTAAATTAAACCTACTTGCCCAATTGCTACCATGAGAAGGATCATACACAAAGGCAGGAAAGGCTCTTGACTCCATCGCTGCTGCTGATAATAAATACGGGGATAAATTCGATTTACCGCTTGCACCCGAGTAAATGCTAAATAGAGAAGAGCCATTAAAGCGTAAGCCATCTAGAATTTGCTCTCTTAATTGATATAGATTCGAATTACTAGACTGCAAAACATACACATCATTGAGTCCCATTGCCATGCTTGCTAATTGCTTACTTCCCATTCCAGAAATAAAATTTCCGTTATTAGATTTTGTCTCTTCTAAAATATCATCCGTTTGTAATAAAACTTTGATTGGAAGCTCAGAGGAGAGAATCTCAAGTAGCCGCGCATATTCGCTCGCCGGAAAAGGATGCGTATTCACAAATACAAGATAATCCGGAAACAAAGAAAGCTCAACCGGATCAAGACCATTGGCTCCGAAGTCTTCAAATAAAATATCATGCTTTAAAGGATTGTAATGACCTTCAATTTCCAATTCTGCAATTGAAATCGCGCGCGCTAGCTCTATCATCTTTTGATATCTTGCTAAATAAGTTTCTAATGCATCGCTACAACTTTCAAAAATAAAGGAGTAAGTATTTCCCTGGCTATCTTTTTCAATTCTTTCTAAAGGAAAAAATTTCTGTGATTTTAAAACTTCTAGTAATTCACTGATTCGCTTTCTTCTACTCTCAGGAAATCCTTCTTTTGGAATCGTCTTGGAAAGAAACTTTGACATGACAGAGAAATCAAATAAGTTCCCGTGAACACCCCCAATTGAATTTTCTAAATGCTCTGCACTTCTTCCCTTTTCTGATTTTTCATAATCCGATTTTAAAATGTCTGAGAGTTTTACGATTAACCGCTCTATTTTTTTACGAAACAAATCTGACTTATTTTTCTGGGCAATATCCCAGAGATGTTTCACCAAACGCTCCGGAAATTTTTCATCGCAGTCGACTACTTCCCCGTCTATTTTTATTAAAGCTTTGAAGTCTTCCATTTTTTCTTGGAATTCTTTATCGACTCCAGACAAATGATTATTAGCCGCTATATCCCAAAGCGAAGAGAAGTTTCCTTTTTTTCCTCTAGCAAGAATAAAACGAATTTCTTTTTCTATTTTCAAAGCTGTTTTCTTAATCCTATCGACTTCGACTCCTGGCTTTAATTCCTGTAAAGCTTTATCAATTACACTCGAAAGAGAAACTACCATTGATTTACTTAAATTTTCTTCGGAGAGAATTACCGGATAATCATACCTAACCTCGGTCATATCTTTAAACCTTGCAAAGAGTGCAGGCTTTAGATTGAGTTTATCGATTCCATTCAGATGATCACTGAACTGTCTTCCCGTTAAATAAAATGCGATATGCGCGTGAGCGCTGTCTACTTCCATATACCCTCCTAAACTTCCTCAGGCCAAACAGTAAATTTATCTAACTCTCTATTTAACCCATTTCGCGTAACTTCCGGAGTTCTAAGCAAAGTCGAATAACGCAAATCTTCATAGCAGGGGATTTCTGGATTTTGATAAATTATACCAACTGGAATCGGATCCGTTGTAAATGCTATGTCATTTGCTTCTTTAAAATTCATCGGGTCGTGATGCATTTGATTTTTATAAACTTTAGAAAGACCTGCACTCAAATGAATTCCATTTTCATGGTGAAGCATTAACACTCTCTGTGGATCGTGTAACCATGGCTCTAAAGATTGTGGTAACCATTCCGGACAACGCTGCACAATTCGCACAAACGATAAACCCTTATGATGATAGGCAGCTTTTACAATATCAAATAAAACTTCTGGAATCCAATCTACTGCCTGAGCTAAAAAAGAACAATTCTGAACTCCGAGGGTAACGGATAACGGGTTCAGTGCATCTAAATAACTTCCGCGCGGAGTAGTATTACTCTTAGTCCCAATCGGTGAAGTGGGAGACGCCTGTTTTTTTGTAAGACCGTAGATTTGATTGTCGTGTAAAAAAACGGTGATGTTCATATTATATCGAATCGCGTGAATCCAATGCCCCGCTCCAATGCTACAACAATCCCCGTCACCTGTATTTACAAATACAGTTAGATCAGGTCGCGCCATCTTTACACCTTCCGCAATAGGAAGAGCCCTTCCATGTATTCCATGAAATCCATACGTCTTCATATAATGAGGAAAACGACTCGAGCAACCAATCCCTGAAATAAAAACAGTTTTCTCCGGACGAAGTCCTTCATCTCTACAGAGTCTCTGAACTGCGGCAAGTATTGCGTTATCCCCACAGCCAGTGCACCATCGCGGAACACCACTTTGATAATCTTCTAAAGCGTGAAGCTCATCGGACATTTGTAGTAAACATTCAGTTGCGGATAATGACATATTTTCCTCCATTAGTTTTTCATCCTATCAGAAATTACTTTATACACAGTGCTTGGTTTGATAGGCTGTCCCCGGCTTTCACTCCAACAGTCTATATCAATTAAATATCTTGACCTGAGAAGGATTGCCATAGACGAATAACGTCTATTTGCCTCATCAATGATTTCATCTTCTATTCGGTCACTCCAGTTGTTTTCAATCGTCATGACTTTTTTAAACTTCTGCATGATTTCTTTGATTCCAGAAGGGAGTGGTTGTAAAAATTGTAAGTGAAGAGAAGAAACTTTTTTTCCTTCTTTTTGTAATTCTTCTACTGCCTCTTCAATCGCTCCCTTTGTGCTTCCCCAACCAACGATAAGCAAATCTCCAGTATCCGCTCCAAAGACAGGCGGAGTCTTTAGGGTCTTTTGTAAAGCCGCTAATTTTAAACTACGTGCATGAAGGGATCGCTGGTTTGTATCTGCGTCATACGCCACATGACTATCACTGTCATGGGCAAGTCCTGTAACTGTATGCATTCCACCCGGTTGTCCCGGAATAAAACGACGGGCAAGTCCTGTTGTCTCATCCCAGTCATAGGGCTTTGCTCCATTTACTATCGCACTTTGATCAACGGGAGGAGCAATCCAGGACTCACTGAATTCGGGACGTTTAAATGGTTGTTGGGATGTGGCGATTGTCGCATCGGATAATACGATTACTACCATGTTAAATGTTTCTGCAATTTTACGTGCTGTGATGATGGAATAAAAACAATCTTCTATCGTGCTCGCAGCCATTACAACTTTGGGAGCATCTCCATGACTTCCAAAAATCGCAGACATTAAATCTCCCTGCTCTGTCTTTGTAGGCTGACCCGTGCTCGGACCACCTCTTTGCACATTGACAACGACTAACGGTATTTCTCCCATTACAGCAAGTCCGAGTGCCTCTTGCTTTAAGGAAAAGCCGGGACCTGATGTAATGGTTACTGCGCATTTGCCGGCATAAGAAGCGCCTATTGCAAATGCACAGGCAGCAATTTCATCTTCTGCTTGATGAACGATCCCGCCTACTTTTTCAAACACATCACTCAAATAATGAGAAGCAGAAGTCGCGGGGGTAATGGGATACATAGCGCAAATTTCCATTCCAGATGCAAGCACTCCAAGTGCGATCGCTGTATTTCCATTGACTACGATTTGTGCTTCTTTTGCTTTTACGGCGGGAATTTTATATTTGAATTCTAAATTTTCTTCTGCCCATTTATGCCCTGCATCTAAAAGCTTTTCATTGGAATCAATGATACTCTGTGCTTTTTTTCCGAAGGTCTGCGCAATTTGGTCGCGAGCGAGCTTTAAGTCAAAACTGTATATACCGCAAAGCATTCCGAGCGCAAACATGTTCTTACCCTTTCTAGCATCAGAGACTATCGTCTTACATACTTGCTCCATCGGAACTTCATGCACATCGAATCCAGCATCGATGAGTCGATTGTAAGTTTCAACATAAGCAGAAACAATTCTAGAATCAGGATGATTTCTCCACATACTCTCTAAAAGAATTGTGCAGCCCTCTTTTAATTCTCTTGCCCGCACACGACCTAATAAGACTTGTTCATTAAACGCAACCACTAAATCAGTTTGATTACCTCCATTTGTAACGCGGTTGCTACCAATTCGAATTCGGTTTCCACTCGCTCCTGCAATACTGCGAGCGGGAGGACGAATTTCGGCGGGGATAATCTCTGTTGTCCAGATACCATTTCCCATTTGGGCAGCAATCGATCCAAGAGACTGTCCGCATTTTTGTGCTCCTTCGCCGGAGTCACTTATGATTTCAACAATATGCTCTTTTAGTTGAATGATTCCTTTCTTGCCATTAGCAAGCGGTGTATTCGAATTAGCCACCGTAGAATTTTTATCCGTCGCTTCTTTATTCATTGCATCATCCTTTCCCATTTTTAAACATTTCCAGACATTACTCGAACGCGGGCAAAGTTTTGTTCCCTTACATTAATTCCAAATAGAGTAGAAGAATTTTCTTTTATATAAGGAACATTGTCCTCATGAATACCAAGATACGCCTTCATACTCTTAGCCGCTTTACGACCGGCTCCCATCGCCTTAATCACAGTAGCCGCACCCGTAACAATATCACCTCCGGCAAAGACACCCGCAATCGATGTAGCCAGAGTTTCGTCGGTGTCGATATAGCCCCATTTATTTAGTTTAATTTTGGAAGTCTGACCCATGATAGGATTTGCGTTAGTTCCAATTGCATATACAATTACATCTACTTCAAAATCAAATTCACTGCCGGCAATTGGAATCGGCTTCCTTCTACCAGAGCTATCAGGCTCACCTAATTCCATTCGCACACAACGCATCCCTCGCACACCTCCATTTCCATCATCTAAAATAGAAACAGGATTTGTAAGCCAATGAAACTCGACTCCTTCCTCTTCTGCGTGGTGTAATTCTTCTACGCGGGCAGGAGCTTCCGAGCGAGACCTTCTATAAATACAAAATACTTTTTCAGAGCCGAGTCTTAGACTAACACGCATTGCATCCATAGCAGTGTTCCCCGCTCCTACGACAGCCACACGTTTACCAATAGGAAGAGGTGTATCAAAATTGGGAAATTCTTTTCCCTGCATTAGATTGCAGCGGGTTAATAGCTCGTTAGCCGATAAAACTCCATTGAGTGAATCCCCCGGAATTCCAAGCATGGTAGGATAACCAGCCCCCACCCCTACAAATACAGAATGAAACCCCATTTCCTCAATCATCTGCTCAATAGTAAATAGTCTACCGACTAACGTATTACATTCAAACTTAACGCCCAGTTTTTTTAGCTTTTCAATCTCTGCATCGATGATTGTATTGGGCAAACGAAAATCAGGAATTCCATAACGTAAAACTCCACCCGGAACATGAAAGGCTTCATACACAGTCACATCACACCCCGCCTTCGCCATATCAGCCGCACAAGCCATGCCAGCAGGACCAGAGCCAATGATTCCAACCTTGAAACGATTTGGCTCGATATAAGGAATATTTACCCAACCTTCTTTGATAGCAGTGTCTCCAACAAAACGCTCGAGTCTACCAATTGCAACTGGCTCTAAAGACTCACCTACTGTGCAGACTCCTTCGCATTGATTCTCTTGTGGACAGACTCTTCCACAAACTGCGGGTAATAGGTTAGTATCCGTTAGGATGTCGTAGGCTCCGCGTAAATTCTTTTCGTTTATTTTTTGAATAAAACCGGGTATATTTATTCCTACAGGACAGCCGGAAACACATGGCTGGTCGGGACAATCGAGGCAACGCTCGGATTCTCTTGCAGCGTCAAAAGAAGAATAGCCGCAAGCGACTTCTTCAAAGTTCTTCGCTCTTACAAGCGGGTCTTGCTCTCTCATGGGAGTTCTTGTTTGGGGAATAGAACGAATTGTTTTTTTCTTTGCCATCATAATTCCTACCTGGGTAAATTAGAATTTACCGCTACTGAATCAATTTGCTTTCTCATATTGCAAGTCTTATCGTAATGATCCATCGCCATGCGCTCCTCTTTTGTGTATTTTTTTAATCGGGTCATTAAATCATCGAAGTCAACTAGGTGACCATCAAAATCAGGTCCGTCAACACAAGCAAATTTTACTTCACTGCCTATTTTAACACGACAGCCGCCACACATTCCCGTTCCATCTACCATGAGTGGATTTAGGCTTACCATTGTTTTGATTCCGTGAGGTCTTGTTGCCTCTGCACAACCTTTCATCATGGTAGGCGGACCAATTGCTATGACTTCATCAATATCAGAATGTCTCGCAATCGCTTCTTTAATTCCTTCTGTGACAAATCCCTGTTTGCCTACAGAGCCATCATCCGAGCAGATGATAAATTCATCACACCAGGCTCTAAATTTATCTTCCCAGAAAACCAGGCTTTTATTTCTAAATCCTATGATACCAATTACATAAGCACCTGCTTCTTTAAATCCACGTGCCTGCGGAAATATCGGAGCAACCCCTAAACCACCTCCAACGCATACTACCTTTTTGGCGTGACTAATAGGACTTGGAATTCCCATCGGACCTACCATACCGTAAAGTGTAGTTCCTACTTTACATTCTTCTTGCATTTGCTTGGTTGTTTTTCCGACTGCTTGGATGACTAAAGTAATTGTTCCTTTTATTCTATCAAAGTCTGCGATGGTGAGAGGAATTCTTTCGCTGTGCTCGTTTAACATCACGATCACAAACTGTCCTGGCTTAGCAGCCTTCGCCATGAGTGGATGAAGAATCTCAAGTAAATACGTTACGCTAGAAAAATCTTCCCTATTTATAATTTCAAAATTTGACATTCTCATCCTCCCATTTAGTAAAGCGAGAATTCTAATATTTCTTTTTCATTTATACTTTTGATTATAATAAAATGGATTTTCTTTTTCTACTTTTAAAAAAGGCTTTTTGATATTTGGAATATGATTTTTATCATAATGGATAATATTTTAATTCATCTTTCGAATTGCATTATTCCCCCAATCCGAAATGTAAAGAGTCGAACCGTCAGATGTCATAAGTGCTGGATTATTCAATCTAGCTGATGATCCAATTCCATCAAGAAGAGAGCAGGCTCCATTCAATCCTGCGACTGTCGTTACGGATAACGTGCTCATATTAATTTGCCTGAGCACACAACTATTAGTATCCGCTATATATAAATTCGTTCCATCACTAGCAATTCCATCTGCCAGGTTAATTCTAGAAGCAGTGCCTATTCCATCTAAAAGAGCTCCGCATGCAACGGTAGGTGGTGGTGAACCAGCAATGGTCGTGACAGTTCCAGTTGATATTACGACTTTTCTAATTCCACAATTTCCGCGATCGTTTAAATATAAATCCGTTCCGTCAAAGGCAATTCCACCATTAATACTGCCTTGAGGAGCAAATTGGGCAGCTGCCCCGACTCCATCGGCATATCCCGTTACTCCGCTACCTGCAATAACGGATAGAGTAGCTGTTGCAATATTTACTTTAGAAACTTTTCCAGTTTCTGTTAAATACAAATATGTTCCATCGGTAGTAATCCCATAAGGAGAAGTTACACCCGTCACAAATGTGGAAACTATATTTGTAGTTAAGTCCAGTGCCCGAATCGCGTTATTATTTCTGTCCGTGATATAGAGTATATTTTGTAAAAAAACAAGATCTTCCGGCAAATTAAAAGTAGCCGACAAAGCTCCTCCATCGGCAAATCCAGATATACCGCTTTGCCCGGCAATGATAGATACTGCGCTAGTCGAGGGAATTAATTTTAAAATAGTATGATTACCATCTGCGGTAAAATAAATATTAGTCCCATCTGTTGTAACTCCATTGATTCCAGAAAACATGGCTCCACTAGCAACTGTAGTAAGATTATAATTCAAATTGAGAGTATTAAATACAGTGCCACCTACTAAGGGACCACTTGCATTTCCAGACTGACAGGTAATTAAAACATTTGTCACATTTCCAGAAATAGTTCCAGTTCCATTTTGGATGCTACAGTATTGATTTACTGGATAATTGCTAATAGCCACAGAATAACTAGAACCTGAAGTCAAAGTTGAAGTAAATTGAAAGTTCCCATTCGAAGTTATACTTAAATTTTCAGAAGTATTTAATGTAGCTATTAAATTCCCGGACAATCCAGAAATAGAACCGGAAACTATATAGGTTGAAGAATTGCTTCCATTGACAGTAGAATTATTTGGAAGATTAAAAATCCCTGAAACCTTTAGAGCATGATTGGCTTCGCAAGTAGCACAAAAAAGCAGAAAAAGTAAAACCAAAGATTTGATAATCGTTTTTCTTGGAAATTCCATTGGATTAATATCAATTTAAAGTATACATAAAATTAAATCAGATATTAAATTTTATGCAATAAATTTTTGGATAAAAAGTCACCGAATTTCATTATATCGATACGTCATAAGTTTTAGCTGATGTCAATAGGCAAAAAATCCATAGCAAAAGAAAAATCTTTTCTCTCTTGACGACTTTATAACTATTAAACAATTATCAAAACAGGTAAGGGTTAAAATGGAAAAAGAAACAAAATACGATATCGTTATATTTGGTGCAACTGGTTTTACGGGAGATTTAACTGCAAAGTATTTAGCTAAAAGAATGAAAGATGAGTCTTTTAGAATGGGAATTGCCGGTAGAGATGAAATAAAATTAGCCGCATTAAAAAAGGAATTAATCGCTATTAACCCGAGTTGTAGCGAAGTTGGAATCATCCGAGCTGATGTGAATAATTATGCAAGCCTTCTTAAAATGACCAATGAAACAAAGCTCGTAATCACTACAGTCGGTCCCTATTTAAAGTATGGAGAGCCTGTTGTCAAAGCCTGTGTGGAAGGTAGAGCGGATTATCTTGATTTGACCGGTGAAGGTGGATTTGTAAATCAAGTCACAAATTTTTATCATAGAAAAGCAATGGAAAATAAAGTAAGAATTTTAAATTGCTGCGGCTTCGATTCAATACCTGCCGATCTAGGAACGTATTTTACTGTGAAGCAACTTCCCTCAAATGAACCAATTGAAGTAGAATGCTTTGTAAGTTTTTCTTCGAGTAACCCTTCTCCTTTAGGACAATTTAATTCTGTTTCAGGAGGAACCTGGCATTCTGCGATTGGATTTATGAGTCTCTCAGAGCTTGATAGACAAAAAGTTTCCTACAAAAGAATTGCAGCTTCTGCGACTAATGGTCGTTTGGTGCATCCTATCCCTCTGCAATTTAGACTAAGAGAGGAAACTAAAACCTACGGTGCTCCCCTACCCTTTGTAGATATTGAAGTTGTTCTTCGGTCAGCTGCTGACATAGATGCCTACGGTCCACAATTTTCGTATGGTCATTATGCAGGAATTAATTCTACTCCTCTATTGCTCGGTGGCGTTTTAGGAATGGGACTTGTTTTTTCATTAGCACAGTTTGAGCCTACTCGTAATTTGCTTCTAAGCCTGAGACAACCGGGAGATGGTCCCGATAAGGAGCAAAGAGAGAGTAACTCCTTCACTCTTTCCTTTATTGGAAAATCAAAAACAAAAACAGTTCGCACAGAAGTTACTGGCGGAGATCCGGGCTACGGCGATACTTCTAAAATGCTAGGTGAGTCAGCCCTGTGTTTA
>Ga0209174_10000992_pt1 | contig 20602 bp, 19 predicted proteins | sample JI91814BDNA_FD_187505 | JGI IMG/M metagenome (GOLD analysis project Ga0209174, IMG submission 187505) | Wastewater effluent complex algal communities from Wisconsin, to seasonally profile nutrient transformation and Carbon sequestration -... | ecosystem: Engineered > WWTP > Effluent > Algae...
GCCCCAAGCGCAGTTCCGGCATCGTTGGCGGCGGGCTGGGCAAAGATTTCCTCAAAGAGGCCGGTGCTGGCGAGCCGACCGTTGGCGGCACAGTTGAGCGCCACGCCTCCTGCCAAGCACAGCTTCGGACTCCCGGTGACTCGCTGGAGCCAGCCCGCCAGGTGAATCAGCACCTCCTCGGTTCGTTTCTGGAGCGCTGCCGCCAGATCCGCTCCCGCCTGTCCGATGGGTTGTCCGGGCCGAACCAGCGCTTCCGGTACCTCACGCGCTACCCAGCCCGGGCCATCCTCACGAAAGCGAAATTTGCTGCCATCGACCGTGAATGCGCCACCGTCCCCCAACGTGACCCGCTCTGCCAGCAGTGGGGCATATCGTGTCGGATCGCCATGCGCTGCCAGCCCCATCACTTTGGTGGCCCCGTACGGTCCAAAACCCAAGCCCTCGGAGACCGCTTCCCACAGCAGTCCAAGCGAGTGCGGATACTGCATGGTCTGTAACACCTGAAGGGAATCGCCGTCCCCTTTGCCGAGCCAGGTGGTGTCATGCTCACCGATGCCATCGACCGCCATCACCGCAGCGCTGGAAAAGGGCGAAGGCAGAAACGCACTTGCGGCGTGGGCCAGGTGGTGTGGCAGATGGTGAAAGCGAAAGCGTGCGCGCTGTCCGGCGTGGGCTCGAATCAGTCCCTCAATTGACAGGACATCGGCGACAAAGCGGCGCTCGCCGGCTTCGCTGCTCCAGCTTGCGGACTCCGGGTGAGGATCGCTGCCGATGTTGCGCAGTCGTTCCTCCGGAACAAACGGATACGCGATGTGGTCGACCGCTGCGAAGTCGAGTCCTGCGTCCGCCAAACAGTGTTCGGCTGCACGAATCGGCCACTCGGCTCCGTTGTCGATCCGGGCTGCTTTGCCATGACGAACTCGGCTCAGCCGCTCTTCTTCGATCATACAGGTGACGACGCCGTCTAGGACCAGACACGCCGCCAGTTCGTGATAGGGACCGGACAAGCCAAGGATGACGCTACGCATGCGCGGCACTGTAGCGTTTCGTTCGCAGGAATTTGCATCAGGAGTAGTAGGACGCTGGCTTACGGCGCTGTGTAGGTGAAGCACCTTCCCAGGGAGTGAAGGACCGCGATTCCATCGCGAACACGCCTGAGACAATGCGATACCATGGTCAGATGTTGGGGTGGACAAAGAGGCTGTTTGCTCTGCTCGTCTTGGTGGTACTGACGCAGTGGCCCGGCAGTGGGAGAGGGGAAGGGGGAGGCGGCGGGTCAGCCCCTGATCGCGATCTGGAAGAGCGCCTGAAGCTCGTAGCGGTGCCAGGCGCGCACTTCCGATTCCTGCCGCATCAAGAAAGTGGTACGGAGTCACGAGCAGCAGAGTCGTTGCAGCCGGTACCCTGTCCGGTTCCTGCGGTGGGACTGTGTGATATCAACTGGCTGAGCGCACCGACTCGCTGGGAATCGACGTTTGTGGGTTCACCCGCCGAGCTTGCTGCGCTGCCGCTGGAACAGGTTCTGCTGCGGACGCAGAGTGGTCGACCCCTTCTCATCGCTGCGGCGGGTGAAGTGGTGGTGATGATGGATCTCCGCGCTGGCGATGTGTCCCGGCCGGGAGCGCGGATTCGTCAGTGGCCATACTTCAACTACCTGCTGTATGTGGCGGCGTGCCGGGCTACGAATCAGACTCCGCTCGGGTTTGCCGCGTGGCAGCATGGACCCCTTTTGTGGGTGCAACAGCCGCTGCTGTGGCTGGTTCTTTCGGTGGGATTGTGGCTGCTGTGCGGAACGCTGTTTCTGCTGGGAAGGAGTCCGCGACCGCTGTGGACTACCTGGAGTCTGCGCTGGATTTCGGCGCTCCACTGCGCTGCCCAGAGTCCTTCCAAGAGTGAAACAGAGCTACAGGCAGAGAAGAACGATCCCGGCTCCCAAGCGGGCTGGAATGAGGTCGGCTTTACCAGGCCACTATCAGGACTTTTGACCCTGCTCGGTGCGATGTTCTTGCTGATCGGTCCCTACTTTGCGCTTCAGTCCTATTTGTCTGGTTCTGTTCAGCCATTTCCCGAGGCAGATGGACTGTGGAAGAACACCGGCGATACGCTGTTTATTGTGTGGTTGACCTTTGATATGGGCACGCAGACCGCGCTGGTGAAATACTTCGCGGAGCATCGCCCAGCCGCACCCGAGGAGGCGCTCAAAGACGTCCAATTCTATGTCTGGTGGCAGATCATGGCCCGCACGGTGGAAGCGACCCTGCTGATTGGGGTGGCACTGCGGATTCTGCCGCACAACATCTGTTCCGTCGAGAAACGCGGAAGGACTTCCCTATTACTGAGTCAAGCATAGGGGGAAGTTGGCACGCGTCGCGTGAAGTTCTCGAAGTGCTTCGATGAACTCTGCATGTACCAGTACAAATCCGATTCTAGCCGATTGGGACGCACAATTGGTGGCTCTAGCCGATCTGACTTGGGGAACAGACACGGGATTGGGGGCTCTGTGGAGAATACCGAAGTTGCTACTTTTGCCGAGTCTGTCTCACCTGGGGAGTTCACATTTTGGGGCTGTATCTGTTGCAGCTTCCGTAGGAATCTCAAAACCGCTCTGCGGAGCCGTCACTTGCATCCAGAGATTTGGATTTGCCCTGAATCTTAACTAAGAGGCGTTTGCAGGAGCCCAGCCCGGCGCAGGGGTAGAGATTAGCGCCGACGTGGTCGGGCTGGGGTGCTGCAAACGCCTCTTAGTTCCACGGTGAGCTTATGATCTCACTTGACAGACCGAGTGGATTTATGAAAATGAAAAGCACTTTCAATTTCATTAACGCCACTGAATGCAATGGCCCAACCACAACTCAGATCGTCAGGAACAGCACACCATGCGACGCACAAAGTACACTCTCGGACTCCTCTCGCTCGCTGTGTTTGCTTGTGATGGCACCCACAGCTCACAGCCCCCCACAACGTGCTCGCTGCCCGCACTCCCAAGTGACTACGTAAGTCCTTCCTATGATCAAAATACTGTCGTGGAAAGGGAGTTGCGCACTCGCTTTAGGAGCCTGGTGCAGCCGATGAAGGACGCTGAGGCGAGCCTAACCGTCAGGCCAACACAGAGCGATCTCACCACACTGTGGACGATGGGCTCTCCGAGCCTGCGCTCGCTCACTACCAGCTACTATGTTCCCAAAGTCGAAGCGATGATCGCCGCGTTTGCGCAAGCGGCAGGAAACACCTGGACTCCCTCGCCAACACCATCGGGACCAGGTGGAAAATACGGCTCGTACATCTTCACCGCACAAGGAGTCGACTTACGGCAAGGAGTTGAAAAGGGAGTCTTTGCCGCGACGTTCTATCATCACGCGCTCTCTCTGCTGTCTCAGCCGGTGTCCGCTGCAACCCTCGATCGCTTGATCGCAATCTACGGAGCCCATGCCAGCTTTCCAGCAGACACTGCGGCGATGCAAAATCCTGACGAGTTGGTTGCAGCCTATGCCAAGCGTCGCGACAAGCGAGATCCACAGAGTCCCGGTCCGTACCTGAAGATCAAGCAGGCGATGATTCGTGCGCAAGCGGCGCTCAATCAAGGCAGTGTCTGCGCGGGTGAGGTTGATGCCGCACTACAGACCTTCCGCACTGAGTGGGAGCGCGCGACCTTCCAGACCGTCATCTACTACCTCAGCGATGCGAGCAAAAGGCTAAGCGCAGCAACCCCAAGCCCGACCGATCAGTCCGCAGCACTGCATGGGTTCGGTGAAGTCGTTGGATTTGTTCATGGCTGGCGACAGCTTCCTTCGGGAAAGCGGATCATCACCGATGCGCAGATCGATGAGCTGCTGAAGCTACTGAACTCCGATCCAAGCACGGACTCTGCTGCGTACAAGATCATCACCGATTCCGTAGCGGAGCTACCCAAGCTGACGCTGGCGATTCAAAAAATAGCGACGATCTACGGTCTGACCCCAGCGCAGGTCGAGGAGTGCAAGACCAACTACTGATGGATGCTTTACTCCTTAGCCTGAAGGAATCACTTACAGCTCCGATAGCGCAGCTCTTCGATCCGAGCAAGCGCGTATTTCTTCCCTTTCTGATCGCAGCGCTGCTGCTGGGAGTCCTCTTCCGGGCTCCTAGGGGCACCGTCTTGCATGGGCTGCTAGGATTCCTGTCTCCGTCAGTACTTTGGCATTCATCGGCTCGGCTTGACTACAAGCTCCTATGGGCCAAGGCACTGCTGCGCGCCACACTCCTCGCACCGCTCTTTGTATCGTCTGTGGTGATTGCACAGCAGGTTCACCTTGGGCTTAGAGCGGCTCTTGGACCATTGCCGGTGCTGGCTTTGTCTCCGCTGTGGACGGGCGCTCTGTGTACCGTGGTGCTGTTTCTCTGTGATGACCTGAGTCACTTCTTGCAACACGTTGCGATGCATCGCATCCCAGTGCTGTGGGCGCTTCACAAAGTCCATCACTCTGCGGAAGTGCTGACCCCGTTTTCCCTCTATCGTACGCATCCACTGGAGAGCCTCCTAAGCGGACTGCGAGGTGCGCTCACGATGGGCGCAGTGACAGGTGGCCTGGTATACCTGTTCGGCTCGCGCTTGTACTGCTTTGAGCTGTTGGGGGTCGATGCCATCGGTTTTCTTTGGAGTCTCTGTGGTGCGAACCTTCGCCACTCCCACGTCTTTCTTTCCTATGGTGTGAGACTAGAGCGGTGGCTGATTAGCCCGGCACAACATCAGCTTCATCACAGCGCACAGCCCGAGCACAGAGATCGCAACTTCGGAACGGTGCTCGCAGTGTGGGATCGACTGGCAGGAACACTCCTTTCGGCAGCAGCAGAGCAGCCACCGCAGCTCGGTCTAGGAACTACACCCGCTCAGCCCTATCCAACAACTATGTCTGCACTCCTTCTCCCCTTACGAGAGATTGTTACCATGATGATGAATCCACCACACCGTACTCTCTACAAGCTCCGCGCTGTGCTGGGGCTCCTGTTGCTGATGGCACTCATCGGCTGCACATCAAGCAAGCGCATCGACCGGGCGGCTCTGCTCAGCTCTCTGGGCGAGGCCTCTGTCAGCGCCTATCGTTCCTTTGAAACGGAAGCGGTCTTGCTGGCCCAAGCTACCGCGAAGGACACCACGATCACCAGCGAGACGACGAAGAGTGCCTGGAAGAATGCGATGGCTGCTTGGCAGAAAGTAGAACTCTTTCAAGTAGGCCCGCTGGCCAGTGCGCCGAGCCTCGGTGCGCAAGGTCTACGCAATCCGATCTACGCATTCCCAGAGCAGAGCCGCTGTCTGATCGATCAACAGATCGTCAGCAAGATCTATGAAGCGGAACTGTTTGCAGCAACGGCAGACTCTGGAAAGGGTCTGGGGGCTCTGGAGTATCTGCTGTTCTATACGGGAACGGATCATGGCTGCCCTGCCGACTCTTCGCTCAACACCATGGGGACTTGGGCTGCGCTATCACAAGACGAGCTCCGCAAGCGCAGAGCGGCTTACGCCAAAGTAGCGGCAGCGGAGATCCTCATCCATGCACGCACGCTGATCTCGGCCTGGGAAAAGACCCAAGGGAACTTCCTTTTGCAGCTCTCATCGGCGGGTCAAGGGAGCCAAGTGTTTGCGACGCAGCAAGCGGCTCTGTCATCTGTCAGTGAGGCACTGTTCTATCTGGAAACAATCACCAAGGATCGTAAGCTCGCGAAGCCTCTTGGCCTACGTGACTGTGCAACACCACAGTGTCCTGAGTTCCTGGAATCGACCTGGGCAGATCAGGACAAAGAGCATCTACGCAACAACTTGATCGGCTTTCGCACGCTGTTTGTTGGCGGTACGGCTAGTCCTGACGCATTGGGTTTCGATGATCTGCTCAAGTCAGTTGGCGCAGAAGATGTCTCTACCCGCATGCTTCGAGATGTGGATGGTGCGGAAGCAGCGATTCTTCAGCTAGGCAGTCAGAGCGTAGCGCAGGCCCTGCGAAGTGACTCGCTTGCTGTGTTGCGCATTCATGATGCCGTAAAGCTTGTGACCGATTCCCTGAAGCAAGACTTCACCACAGCACTGGCGATTCAGCCGCCGCGTCGCGTTGAAGGCGATCACGACTAAAGCGCACGAAGGAAACGATCATGAGAGTGCGTGCTTTGCGACTGCTCTGTACGATTCCGTTCATCAGTCTATGTGCGGCAGACTCTGTCGCTTGGGCTCAGGCGACCGAAGCGGCGAGCAGCTCTCCCGATGCCCTGATTCCCTCCGCTCCTGCAAGTACGGACGCTGGTTCCGGTCTATCGCTGGCAGTTCGTGCCACGCGTCCTATCGACAAAATTCCGGGCTCTGTTTCGCTGATCACCCAGGCAGAGATCAAGCGCCAAGCCGCCCAGAGCAGCGCCGATGTCCTACGAACCGTGCCAGGGCTTCATGTCGTGTCAGAAGAAGGCATCGGTCTGCGGCTCAACATTGGCATTCGCGGACTCGATCCCAATCGCAGCCGCAAGGTGTTGGTGCTGGAAGATGGGGTTCCGATCACACTCAATCCCTATGGTGTTCCTGAGCAGTACTACACACCACCGATTGAGCGAATGGAGCGCATCGAGGTTCTTAAAGGGAGCGGACAGATTCTGTACGGACCCCAGACCATCGGTGGGGTTATTAACTTTCTCTCACGCGATCCACCGACGAGGCTAGGAGTTCAGGCCGATGTTCGCTACGGTTCCTTTGGCTATCTGTTAGCCCAGGCTGGAATCGGTGCAACCCATGGTGCCGTTGGCTGGCGGCTCGATGTCTCGCACCGTCGCTTGGATGGACCCCGTACACTCGATCTTGCGCTGACCGATGCCACCGCCAAGCTGCGGCTTCAGCTCACTCCGTCTTCCGTTCTGCGTATCAAGTTCAGCGTTTACGATGAGTCTTCCGCTGCCACGTACCTTGGGCCAACTACGGCGCAGTTTGCCAGTGATCCCTATCTAAATCTAGCGCACCACGATCGGTTTCTGGTTCGGCGCTATGCAGCTTCTGCAACCCATCAGCAGTGGTTTGGTGACTCCGTTCAGCTACAGACCGTTCTGTATGGCTATCACACAGAGCGGGCCTGGCGAAGGCAAGAGTATGATCGCCAAGATCTAGGTGCTGCCTATGAGCGAGTCTGTGATCCGATCGGTCGCTGTGGCGCTCTGGGAAGTCGCGACATATCACCGACCACAGACGGTAGCTCGGTATACTTTCGCAGCTCATCGGTCATTCGCAATCGTGCCTATGAAGTGGCAGGAATCGAGCCGCGTGTGCTGTGGAACTGGGCTCTGCCTACCGTGCTGCGCGGCGAGCTTACCGCACTGGTTCGCTTTCACTATGAGAGTGCGCGTGAGCAGATCCTGGGAACAGAGAGTCCTTCCGATCTATCTGGGAACATCCGTGATGATGAGCTTCGCCATGGCTTTGCACTGTCAGCAGCCATGCAGAATCGCTTCTCGCTCTGGGACCGACTGTTTGTGACCCCAGGAGTCCGCGTTGAGAACTACTTTTCGGATCGCAGAGTCCTCCGTCAGCAGGTACTCCAGTCCGACGGCAGCGGCGTTCCACGGAATGTCGATTCCTTTGGCTCGGCATTTAGTTCTGCGCTGATTCCTGGTCTAGGAGTCTCTGCGAAGGTAGCGTCACCCCTAACGATCTACGCTGGCGTACATCGCGGCTACGCACCACCGCGTTCCAAAGATGCCGTGTCACCTACTGGCCAAGATCTCCAGCTTGATCCAGAGCTGTCTTGGAACACGGAGCTGGGTGCGCGACTTCAGGTAGGACGCTGGCTTAGCCTTGAAAGCGCGGGCTTCTGGCTGGAGTTTGAGAATCAGATCATTCCGCCCAGTGAAGCCGGAGGCGCGGTCTCTGCCGGTGGCTTCAACTCTGGGAAGAGTCGGCACATCGGTCTGGAAGCTTCGGGAATGTTCGATGTCGCAGGACCACTCGGCTGGTCCAGTCTGTCGGCACCGATCTCGATTGGCTATACCTTTGTTCCTGCTGCCCAGTTTGTGGAAGGAGTAAACGATGGGCTGCGACTGCCCTATGCGCCAGTTCATCAGCTTACCGCGCAGTACCGCTTAGCTCATCGCATCGGAATCGAAGCGCAAGTCCAAGTAAGCTACGTTGGGAAGCAGTTTGCGGACAAAGAGAATACCCCTTTTGCGTCGCGTGACGGTCTGATTGGTGAGATTCCTAGCTATCTGGTTGTCGATGCACGGGTGGCATACACCTACCGCCGGATTGGGCTCACTGGCTACGTAGCGGGCAAAAATCTTGGTGATCAGATCTATATCGCCAGCCGCGCTCCATCGGGCATTCAGCCCGCAGGCTATCGTCAGATCTTCTTCGGTCTTGAATGGAGTTGGCAGCGCTGACGGAGGTCCCCACTACGACTTCTCGGTCAGATCACGAACCTGTCCTTCCCCCCAACAGCTTCCGCTCGCACTCGGGGCCGCAGGGCGCTGGACACGGGATTCTCTCAGCAGTTGAAGAGAATCGGAACCATCGCAAATGGCAACGTGATACGTTCCGCGCCCTCAAGAGGTTTCCAAGATGTCTCTTTTGAAGTCCTGACTCGTCGCTGGTGTTCTCTCCGTGGGACTCGGTGTCTTTGGTTGTCATAGCAGCGCGGATGACACTCCAGTGGAACCAGCCTCCCTGGTCGATGCGTCCGTGCATGCGGAGTCTGATCTCGGTGCTCGCGTTCCGGGTACAAGTGATGGGGATGCAGGCGCGGACTTGGCCATTCCGAGACCTCCAGAGATCATCCACAGCGGACTTACAGAGTCAGTGACCTCCTCGGCGATCGCGGTTTCGGCCAGCGGACTGGCGTAGGTTGTGCTCTCGACCGATACCAGCATCATCTATCTTTACGAAACCAAGACCGGCTGGGTACGCGAGACCGTGCTCGACAAAGCCAAGACCTTCGCACCCATCTCGCTCGCACTACGCGGAGACACGCCATGGGTCAGCTTTCCTTCGTACGATCCAGCGCGGAGCAGCTATCGAATCGAGGTCGCTCACCGCGATGCGACGGGCTGGAAGCGCGAGACAGTGATCTCCGACCTTTTCTTTCCGAGCGATGGTGGAGCTCCACTGGGAATCACCCCGAGCAGCGATATTTCCCTGTTTTACACCATCAGAGTCCGCACCTCGGGTAGCTATGCGGACTATGTGGTGCGGACCGACAGCGATGGCAGCACATGGAGCTCTCTTGGCTACCTTCAAACCGGTCGACCACACTCGCTGGCCACGGACTCCAAAGGTCTGTTTGCGATGGTGTACTACGATCAGTCACTCACGGTTGCGCCCTACCTTGGCTTTGCGCCTGAACAGGGAATGCCGTGGGTTGTCGCTCGTGTGGAAGCCACCGCTTTCGTGGGCCCAGGCCGCAGATCGGCGACAGTTTGGTGCAGAATGTCCTCTGCCATCGCCGACCCTGGAAGACTCCAGCCGCCCAGCTCCCGGACCGTGGTGCCAAAACCGCGGTTGGAGTTCCTAACCATGTAGCGCGTTACCGTCGCGACCTTTTCCCTGTGCTGCGGATGGCCCTTGCTTCTCTACCCTTAAAGACAACCGGAGGAGGCTGGTCGTCCTCATGGTCGTCGCGGCCCACGCCCGCGCCGTTGCGGACCCTCACTCACCGCGCCTACTTCGTGCTGACGATGAGATAGCGGATCAGGTCCGCGCGCTCGACCGTATTCTTGAGGCCCGCGAAGACCATCTTGGTGCCGGGGATGTACTTTTTCGGGTCGACCAGGTACATGAAGAGGTGCTCCTTGCTCCAGACGATGCCCGACTCGCGGTTGGCCTTTGTGTAGGTGAACCCATTGGCGGTCCCCGCCGCGAGCCCAAACAACCCGTTGAGGTTCGGCCCCTGCTTGTGCGGGCCGCCCTTCTCGACGGTATGGCACTGAGCGCACTTGGTCTTGAAGATCTTGAGCCCTTTCTCGGCGTCTCCCTCGGGCACCTGCACCTTGGGAGCGGGCCGGGGCGGGCCGGCGTCGCTCGGGGTGGCGACGCCGAGCAAGAGCAGGGTGAGCGAGGTGATGTTGAGGCCGGGAGTGAGCGTGAACGAGGCACGGGACATGAGAGGATCCAGGAGGGATGGGGATGGAGTGGATTGAGAGGAACTCATAGTAAAAAGAAACGTTCGTTTGGGCCAGGAGGTCCGCAAGCACCTGGGGTGGGACAGGTGTTCGATACTGCGTTGAGGATCGTTTATGTAAAACGGTGCGGTGCCGATCGTACGGCTGCTTGACCTGGAGTGCCGCGGGCATTCGCCCTAACAGGCTACTGCCCAGGCGGTCCGCACCCTCATGCGTCTGGTGCTGGTCACGACCACGGTGGCGGCTCTGGGCTTTGTTCCTATGGCCATGGCTCAAGGCGCCGTCGCTGAAGTGCAGCGCTCCCAGGCGACGATAGTCGTTGGTGGGCTTGTCACGCCTACGGCGCTGGTGCTGCTCATTCTCCCTATACTCTATCCGCGCTACCGAACCGCATCCACGCCGCAAGCCCAGCGCTCTAAAGTGAAACCTCGTGGGCTACTTGAACATGCTCTCGAACGGACAATCCGGATCTCGATCTTCGGCGTAGCGCTTGGCTGGAGTCGGCGGGGAACTTGCTCCTAATCGCGTCTCCTGACCTCGCTTGACCAGGACCACACCACGATGCTGCGTATCTTCTACGTCAACACTGCCACGCACGACCCGAACCTCGGTTTCGCCGGCCGCTGTCGTTTCAACAATGAAGGTCGCGCTTTTTGTTCGCGCAGTGCCGAGGTCTGTCGCTACCTGAAAAGTACCCCGATGAGGGTCGATCTTGGACCAGATCTTGCCCCGCTTCAGCTCAACGAACTCGCCCTTCGCAGAAAACAACGCCAGCGACCGTGACAGTACACGCACCCGTCCGCCTCGATCCAAGCGGAATTCACCCATGCCCCCGGCAGCGACTTCGACTGGCACTCCCGCCAGAAGGACGCTGCCTGCGGCGGCAGGCGTGCCTTGTAACTTCACGCGCTTGGCCGACGTCAAGCGAGCGGCCGGGAGCGGCTGGCTTGAAACAGGTGCCGGCGGGACCAGCATAGGAGCAGGCGGACGCCGTTGCTGTCCCGAGCGTCCGAACCAGAGCCCCAGCGAAAGAAGCAACAGCACTGCGATCCCGAGCGCTACATACAGGCGCATGCGCGGGGGAAGACGATCGAGCAACTTCGACGGAGCCTCAGTAATAGTCGGTGCGAATCCCGCCTCACGCAGCGCACGGCGAAGGACTCTCTCCTGTTCTGCGATCGTCGGCTTTGAGACATCGCCTGAGAGAGCGCGCAGCAGGACGATCTGTTCGTCAAAGTAGCTTCGGCAGCTCGCGCAGTCCGCCAGATGCCGGCGAGCGCGGTCCTCGTCACGAGACGACAGATTTCCCGAAATGTAGCGGTCGATGAGGAGCCTAGAGTGCATGGCCCTGCCCCTTGCTCCTCTGCCGCCCGAGCGCCGTCATGATCTGAGGATTGCGCTGTGCGCGGCGGGCCAGAACCGCTCGCATGTACTTGCATCGCAGCTTTCCGATCGATAGCCGCTTAGAAATGTCCTCGTAGTCCAACCCCTCGACAAAGTAGAGCTCGAAGAACTGGCGCCAGCTCGGCTTGAGCTTGTACTTAAACGCCTGCACTGCGGCCAGGAGTTCTCCGTCCTCGGCCGGTTCCTCCTGCTTCGCCGTGGAACTGAGCCAGGCTTCCGCCTCCTCAAGGTCCACAGCTTGAAAGGACATCGGCTGCTGCCGGTACAGATCGATGCACCTCCGTCGGACCAGGACGGCGAGCCAGCCGGAGAACGACTCTGCTTGCTCAAGATCCAGCGCTTGTCGGTGCCGGAATACATGCATCCAGATCTCCTGCATCGCCTCTTCCCGATCACAGGCAGACCGAAAGTGGCGGGCAGCGGCTGCTTGAACGAGCGGGCTATATGTCCGAACGACCTGTGCGAAGGCTTCTCCATCCCCCTGCCGAAATCTTTCAAGGGTGGCCCGATCCAAAGCCACAGCTTCTCTTGGAGAACTACGCACGGTAGTGGACATACAGAGAGCTTTTTTACGTCGCTGCCACAGCCTAACATCGAAGCGGCCTGGTTTCCATTGGTTACAAGAATTCTTCTCCGAGGCGCAAGGCCGCTGCGTACCTCCGAGATGAAGGGACACCGCGACGGCCACCTGTAACCAAGCTGTCGCCAAGACTGCGCCCAGTCCCATCATAGGAGAACAAGATGAAGTGCTTTCCTTACATGCAATGTGCCGTCCTCTCGATAGCAATGATGTCCTGCGGTGACCCCACTACGGGAGGAGTCGCGGGAGCCCCGGATATCAGCGGAATGCTGCGCGCCGGGAACGGTTACGACGTCGTCGTCGCGTGGAGCGCCGACGATGGGGACTCGAACTCGCCGGCCATGGCGGGAGGAGCGACCGTTTCAGTCCGGGTCGTCAACAACAACGTGACGCCGGCAGCCAATGTAGCCCTGAGCAACGTCATCATAAGAGGCGACAGTGCCAACGTCGCAGGCTCGGTAGACGGCAACAACGTCTGGTCATCGAGCGGACCCGGCACCGTGTTTCAGAACTACACCGTCGAGATCGATGCGGGCAGCGCTGGCCGGATGAGCGGGCTCGGGTTCACTCCTGCTTCAGGCTTGAAGCTCCATACGATTACGGCCCCACAAATGACCACGGTACCGCGCGGCATGGTCAACATCACATGGTCGCCCTCCGGTGCGGACTCCTATGATCTCGACATCAACCGGAATTCCTCACAGAATGCAACCAATCAGGCTCCTGACGGCGGCAGCCGAATGGTGAACCTTTCGACCGCCACCACCGACGAGAGGATTCGTCTGAAGCGCACAGTATCGGTCCCGATCACAGGTGCCTCCGTAGGGAGTCGCCTGAATCTGTCCTATCGAGCAGGTATCCGCAATCTGGTCATCCAATAGATCAGTGAGATCCTGAAACGAAAACATTGAAAGAGGAGAAGTCATGCGGAGCATGCTACTTGCAATTGGCATATTCCTTTCCGCTTGCGGTGCATCGGTTGGCGCCAGCAGCGCGTTGGTCGGCCAGACCTGTACGAGCAGTCAGGACTGCAACCAGACCTGTCACACAGGAGACAGCCATTATCCAGGCGGGATGTGTACAATCCGTTGTGCTTCGGATGCGGACTGTCCCGGTGGGACATCCTGCGTCTCTGAAAAGGACAACATCTGCGCAGTTACGTGCGTGAACAATAACGACTGCACCGCCTTCGGCCGTGGCTTCGTCTGCGACACGCGCGATCGTGCTGGGGCTACCGGCAAAGCGTTGGTCTGCCGGGTTCCTTAGACGCAGTGATGTGGACGCAGCGGTGGGCCTATCCATCGCACGCGCGTCTGCGAAGCCGCCTGTCGCGCGACACAGGTCAGCGGACAGCGGCTATTTCGCATGCAGGTGTTCAAACAGAATCTTCACGCCAAGCCCGATAAGTACGAGGCCTCCCGCCACGTCGAGCCGCTTGCCCAGAATGGCTCCAAAGCGCCGCCCTGCGAAGAGCCCGGCGGCGCTCAGAATCGCCGTCGTGACTCCGATAGTGACCAGGGAAAGCGCGAACGGTGCATTTAACATCGGAAGAGTGAATCCGACTGCGAGTGCGTCGATGCTGGTTGCGACAGCTAGCAACAACATGACCTTGAAGCCGAACAAGTCCTTCGGGGCGTTGTCGCCGCCATTACCTTCGGTGCCGGCCCGCGCTTCCCACAGCATCTTGCCGCCGATGGTCACAAGGAGTCCGAAGGCGATCCAGTGATCCCACGCCTGTACGAGGGGCCCGACACGCGCACCGAGAAGCCAGCCGATCAGGGGCATGAGCGCCTGAAATCCGCCGAAGAATCCCGCGACGAGCGCAACGTGCCGGGCGCGAATCGCGGGGACTGCTACCCCGCGCGCGGCTGAGACAGCCGTTGCATCCATGGCCAGGCCGAGTGCGAGGAGCAGAATCGCGCCGAAGCTCACGGTGCCACCGCCGCACTCACTGCTTCCGGAAGAGGGAAGCTCTGGATGGAGGTCAGTGCCGCTCGAAAGGCGCTCGGCGGCAGCGGGGACCGTGCAGCCATGCATGCGCGAGTTCTGGGCCAAGGACCCGGCATGCTGCCTACTCGAGCGATGGGCTTCTTGTTGTTCTCGGTCATATTCACCCCGGTAGCAGGAGACTACGCTACATGCCACAAGCAGACAGGCCCCCGGCTCAGGGCAGCTCCGTCGCGCTCGCGTCTATGAGGCAGCCTGCTGATCCGTTCTGTCCCCGAGCCAGAAGGCCAGCGCCTGCACAAACAGCGCCCACGCTGCCCCCAGGCACACGCCGGCAAAGACATCCGAAGGATAGTGGACGCCGAGATACAAACGGGATCCCGCGACGCCTATCGCGATGAGCGCAGCGAAGATCAACAGGACGAAGCGAGCGCCTGCCCCAGAAAAATGGCGGCAGGCCAGCAGGGCGATGGCGAAGTAGACTGCAGCAGCGCCCAGCGAGTGTCCGCTGGGAAAGGAGAACCCTGCCTTCTCGATCAGTCGGTGGATCGGCTCCGGTCGAGGTCGTCCAAATACCTGCTTGGTCAACAGCATCGTCAGGGTCGCTCCTCTGGCCGTGCCGACGAGCTGGGCAGCCCGGCCTGGGAGGCGAGCGAGCAGGAGGACGGTCGCAATCACCGTGATAAGGATTGTCAGCGTCGCGGAGCCGAGCGCGGTGAACTCCACGGCCAGATCATTGAGTCATGGAGAGCGCCAGTGGCTGACCAAGCCAATGAAATGCTCATCAAATCGCCTCAAGGGTCCTGTCGGGCCTTCGATAAGCTCGTCGGCAATCTCCAGGAATGCGATTCCGGCAAGAAGTGCGGCTAGGCTGAGAGCGAGCGGCGCCCGCACACTCTAAACTCCGCGCAGCCGTTCCGCTGCCCAGTTTAACTTCATGAGGGGCTCCTTCTTGGTGAGAATCCGACTCTTGATTGCAAAACTCATACACGCTCTATGTCCTTCGGCCAAGGATGAACACGGCTCGACGAACGACGAATTTATTGCGCTCGGGTTGCTCGATACGCAGGACTTGCCGCTATACGCGAGTTTGCGACCGCTACGCCCTCAGAGACGATCGAAGGCACGCTCGCGCGTCCTGACGACTTGGGGATGAGCTCGGTCCTCGTCATGCAGGAGGGGCGCTTGATCGGGATCCTTACGGTCGGCAAGATCGGTGAATATCTTCATCGAAGACACCCTGAGAGCCATGATGCAGTCCGCTCTGCTTGAGCCGGGTCGCGACGCGACGAATCAGCGAAAAAGAAGGCTACCATGCTCCCGCCTCTCCCAGAAGCAAGCCCCAAGGGGATCACTCCCTACCACCATATGGAGACGCAGGCTGCGCTGCGCCTGCTCGAGGTAGAGCCTGGGACCGGCCTATCTAACGACGAGGCCAAGCGGCGCCTGCTCAAGTTCGGCGAGAACCGTCTGAGCACATCGCGTGGCCCCGGAATCCTTCGGCGCTTTCTGTCACAGTTTCGACAACCGCTCGTCTACATCCTCCTGGCCGCGAGCGTCGTGACAGCCGGGCTGCGCGAGTGGGTGGATGCCTCTGTCATCCTCGGTGTCGTGCTCCTCAATGCGGTGGTCGGCTTCATCCAGGAGCAGCGCGCCGAGCAGGCGCTCGCGGCGCTGGCCCGCCTGGTGCGCACCGAAGCCACGGTTCGCCGCGATGGGCAGAGGCGGCGCATCCCGGCCGAAGAGCTTGTCCCCGGCGACATCGTCCTCCTGCAAGCCGGCGATCAGGTGCCCGCCGACCTGCGCCTTCTCGAGGTGCGGAGCCTGCGCACCGACGAGTCTGCGCTTACCGGGGAGTCGGTGCCGGTGGACAAGCACAAGGAGCCGCTTGCCCACGACGCCGTCCTCGCCGATCGCAGGAACAGCGCCTACGCCGGAACGCTCATCACCTACGGGCAGGCGGTCGGCGTGGTGTGGGCCACCGCGGACAAGACCGAGACGGGACGCATCGCGGGGCTCTTGCGCGGTACCACCGACCTCGCAACGCCGCTGACCCGCAAGATCACGGCCTTCAGCAAGCTGCTCCTGTGGATCATCCTGGGGCTATCGGCCCTCTCCTTCGCCATCGGCATGCTGCGAGGACAACCTGCTGCCCGGATGATCATGGCCTCGGTTGCCATCGCCGTCGGGGCGATCCCCGAGGGGTTGCCTGCGGCGGTCACCATCACGCTGGCCATCGGCGTGTCACGCATGGCGCGGCGGCGGGCGGTCATCCGCAAGCTGCCAGCCGTCGAGACCTTGGGTAGTACCACGGTCATCTGCTCGGACAAGACCGGAACGCTCACCGAGAATCAGATGACGGTGCAGGAGATCTATGCAGGCGGTCACGTCTTCGAAGTAACGGGCAGCGGCTACGCGCCGGAGGGGAAAGTCCTCATCTCAGGGCAGCAGGTCACTGCGGCTGAGCATCTGTCGCTTCGCGAGTGCCTCAAGGGGGGATCGCTGACCAACGACTCACAACTCGTCTTAAAGGATGGCCACTGGCACGTTGACGGAGATCCGACCGAGGCAGCCCTGCTCGTGGCGGCGAAAAAGGGCGGCCTCCTGGCCGAGGATCTGCTTCGTGAGCACCCCCGCCTCGACACGGTCCCCTTTGAGTCCGAGTACCAGTTCATGGCGACGCGGCACAGACACCCGAAGGGGGATGCGCATGTGATCTATTGGAAAGGCGCCGTCGAGCGCGCGATCGAGCGTTGCACGCATGAGCTTCGGGACGACGGGACGCTGGCACCGCTCGACGCGGGACAGGTTCGGCGCGTCGCCGACGGCATGGCGGGGCGGGGCCTGCGAGTGCTGGCCTTCACGTCTCGCGAAGCTCCGGCTGAGCCTCAGCTCGAGCACGCGCACGTCCAGAACGGGATGACCTTTTTGGGGCTGCAAGGGATGCTCGATCCGCCGCGCCCCGAGGCCATTGCTGCGGTCCGTGCCTGCAAGGACGCCGGCATCAAGGTCAAAATGATCACGGGAGATCATCCGCTCACCGCGAGAGCGATCGCCGCGAAGATCGGGCTATTTGCAGATACAGCGGAGGAAGCGATGGTCGTGCTGAGCGGGCGCGAGCTCGAGCGCATCCAGGAAGCCGAACTGCCGGAGCTCGCAGAGAGGACGCCGGTTTTTGCGCGCGTGGCTCCCGAGCAGAAGCTGCGGCTCGTGCGAGCGCTGCAAGCGCGGGGCCACATCGTGGCCATGACTGGAGACGGCGTCAACGACGCGCCCGCCCTCAAGCAGGCGGACATCGGGATCGCCATGGGCCGCTCCGGCACCGACGTCGCCAAGGGCGCGGCGGCGATGCAGCTCCTCGATGACAACTTCGCCACCATTGAGGCCGCGATCGAAGAGGGCCGCGGAGTCTTCGACAACCTCACCAAGTTCATCATCTGGACGCTGCCGACCAACATCAGCGAAGGGCTCGTGATGATGGCCGGGATCGCGCTCGATACCGTCCTGCCGCTGCTCCCGGTGCAGCTCCTGTGGATCAACATGGCGACCGCTATCCTGCTCGGGCTGACGCTCGTCTTCGAGCCGAAGGAGGAGGGGATCATGCAGCGAGCCCCCCGCGCTCCGAATCGCCCCATCCTCACTTTTCCACTGTTCATGCGCACGGGACTCGTCGCGCTGATCATCCTGACCGGCGCCTTCGGGCTCTTCCTGCTTGAGCAGCGGCACTACAGAGCAAGCCTGGCGGCGGCGCGCACCGTCGTCGTGAACGTCATCGTCGTGGTCGAGATGGCATATCTTCTTTGCTGCCGCTCGCTGCTGCACCCGATGTGGCAGGTGGGCCTGCTCAGCAATCGCTGGATCGTTCCCGGCATCGCCGCGATGCTCGGCGCCCAGTTGATGCTTACCTACGTGCCTCTGATGAACCGCTTGTTCCACACGACACCGATCACTGCCGGCGCCTGGGCTCGCATCGTCCTCGTGGCACTGCTGGCCTACCTCATCGTCGAGCTCGAAAAGTGGGTACGGTGGCGTGGACGGAAACACTGGCGCAGCGCAGCGGCGGACTGACCAGACAAGGACTCATAGACCCTCCAACCAGCGTTGGTGCAATGGCATTGGACTGTTTGCGCCAGAGATCAGCCCCTCGCCAGCCGTTGGCCCGCATCAGATCGTGCAGCAGTTCACCAACGGTCAACGGCTCAGTCCTGAGCGGTTCCGGCCAAGAGACGCCCGATGCCAAGTCCTTTCTGATTCCGACGAACACCACACGCGGACAGAGCTGGGAAACGCCATAGTCGGATGCGTTCGCCAACTTTCATCCAGGCACATAGCCCAGTCGCACGAGCTGCTTTTCGACCTTGTTGCGGAAGTCGTCAAAGACGGCATCGAGCAGGCCGCGCACGTTCTCAAGCATTACGGCTTGCGGACGGCACTCATCGAGTAGGCGGATTGCCTCTGGGAACCGGTCGCGGTCATCCTCTGCGCCAAGCTGCTTTCCTAAGTAGTTTGAGTGTACGAGCGCTGCGACCTTGCTTCAATGCCATCGAAAACCTCCGGGAGTCAGCTATTTCCACAGCGCTCTCGGTGTGCGGCATCACACCCGCTCAACGTAGAACGCACGCTCGTGACGAATCTGGGGAATCAGCCCGTGTGGGCCGCGGCGGCCCGCTGCGATTACCATCACCACGCGCGCTTCGGCAGTCAGCGCGAAGAGGCGCTTGACCTTCGGTTCGTCAAACCCCTCGAGCGGACAGCTATCGTACCCCGCGGCGGCTAGCGCGAGCATGAAGTTCTCGCACGCGAGGGCGGTGGTCTTGATCGCCCACATTTGCTGTTCCGATCTGCCAAAGGGGCCGCGCATCATCGGGCGGAACTGGCCAATCGCCCAAAGCAGTACGGCTTTGGCCGGAGCGAGTACGTGTAGCGGCCCATCGGCGAACAGCAGCGGCACCATGAGCTCGTATTTCTTCGTTAGTCGAGGAAGCCAAGCTCGGTAATCAGCATCAGCAGTTCCCGCCCGCGCCAGGAAGCGCCAGAACTCGAGGTTGTGTGAGCTCGGCGCGCGGATCGCGATGTCGAAGCACGCGACAAGCACGGATTCGGGAATCGGCTCGGGCAAAAATGAGCGCGCCGACCGGCGTGCTTCGGCCACCGCGCGAAAGCCCTCGAACTCCGGTGTAAGGTGGCCGTCCATGTCTGGTTCGTTTGCAAGAAGCGCACCCGCCTGCGCACCCGCCAATCTGCGCACGCGAATCCGCTGACCGATCCGAGCGGCAGACAGAGCAGTCCGCCGACTAGGTAACGCCGGGCGACTTCATCTGAGCGATAGCCGACCCCAACTCCGCTGGCGATACGGCGGGAGGTCGCACCGTTGACTGGGTCCGGATGGGGCACGTCGCCGTGTTCACTCGTGTCTCGACATACACGAAACCAGCAGGAGTCGAGAGACTCCACCTCGACGCATCTGCCTGACCCTGTCAACGCGACCAGGGGACTCCACCTCTCCTTCTCCGAAGGCCGGAAGATTGCGGACGGACTATTCCGGCGCCTCGTCCTCCCAGTCCCTCCACTCTACGGAGTGGTGGCCGAGGAAGGCGTGTACCGCGACGCCGATGGTCGGAAAGAAGAACTCGTGTCCGATGCGGCGCTGCAGCCCGTAGCGCTCGAGCCGGTCCTTCACGGGGTCCTTCATCTCGGCGAAGGCGAGCTCGCACCCGCGCGTCGCGAGCTCCTTGTCGAGCTCCTCGAGCATCTCGGCGGCCGTCGTGTCGACGTCGGTGATCGGCTCGGCGGCGACGACGACCCACTTCAGAGGGCGCCTCGCGGCGCTCGCGTCGTCGACGAGATCGACGATGCGTTTGCGGAACGTGTCGGCGTTCGCGAAGAAGAGGGGCGCGTCCCAGCGGAAGAGGAGGAGCCCTGGCACCTGCTTCGCGCCGGGATAGCGCGTGAGGTCATGGTAGCCCTTCACGCCATCGGCACGGCCGAGGATTGCGTCGTGCGGGCGCCATGCGCGCCGGACTACGTCGAGGAGTGATACCGCGACGGCCACCGCGATGCCGGTGAGGACACCGAACGCTGCGACCGACAGGAACGCGACGATCGACAGGATGAAGTCCGAGCGGCGCACCCGATAGAAGACGCGCCACGACGCGATGTCGATGATCCGGATGGCGGCGGCGATGACGATGGCGGCGAGCGCGGTCGTCGGCAGGTCCTTACATAGCCATGGCGCGAAGACGAGGAGGACGACGATGGCGAGCGCGCCTATGATCCCCGTGAGCTGAGTGCGTGAGCCCGCCGATTCGGCGACCGGTGTTCGGCTCGAGCTGCTGCTGACGGGGAACCCGCGCACCAGCCCCGCGACGAGGTTGGCGACGCCGAGGCCAATGAGCTCACGGTTCGGGTCGACGCGGTAGCCATTACGCCCGGCGAAGGTGCGCGACAGCACGCTCGTGTCGGCGAAGGACACCAGGCTGATGCCGACCGCAGCGCCGACGAGGTCCGCGACGTCGGAGAGGTGTACGAGCGGGATCGCGGGCAGGGGAATGCCTCGCG
>Ga0209174_10000996_pt1 | contig 20557 bp, 12 predicted proteins | sample JI91814BDNA_FD_187505 | JGI IMG/M metagenome (GOLD analysis project Ga0209174, IMG submission 187505) | Wastewater effluent complex algal communities from Wisconsin, to seasonally profile nutrient transformation and Carbon sequestration -... | ecosystem: Engineered > WWTP > Effluent > Algae...
CCTTGTGCGCTTGTAACGGTCATCAATACCATGTACTTCCCTGGGGTGCTGTAGCTATGTGTTGGGTTCGCTAGAGTGCTAGTTGTACCATCTCCAAAATCCCAACTTACGTTTGCATTTGGCTGGTTGATGGTGCTTGTAAAGCTTACCATTTCGTTCGTCTTAGGAGTAGCGTTGCTGCTCACAGAGGTTGCGGTAAGTGGGTTGCTGCCTGTTACTGTTAACGTCTTCACTACGGTGTATCCTGAACTGTGTACCATCGTTACTTCATAATCTCCGGTTTGTAATCCTGCGACAGTCATTGGGCTTGTACTTGCCAATGGTGCAGTTCCTTTGATCGTAGAGGTCGCTATTTCTTTCACGCTAACGGACCAAGTTGTGTTGCCTTCTTGCTCAAGCGCTATTGCACCTAAGCTGTTGCAATCTGCTGCTTTAGCAACTGCAAATGCGGCTGGGCCAAAGTGCAATTCAAATCTATCTTTCGTTTGCGCAGTTGTACCTGCAAAAGTATAAACATTGTTTTGACGTAGATCTATCCATGGGGCATTGGTTACTTTATCTTCTAAGTAAATCATCACCGTTGGGTCAAATGTATTAATATCGTCTACCGTGATGGTGTAATTGCCGTTCGTTCCTGCCATAAACATTACAGGTACACTTGGATTTGTTTCGATAGACGCTAAGTTATTAATCGAGTAGGAGATGTTATTTACATTCGTAGCTATCATCGGTTGAGTCAATCTACCGGGTAGTTTGTTAGCATCCATAACTATATCAAACTGGTTGGTAGCTTGATCATCAAAAGTCAACTTCGTAATGTCATTAAAGCCATTGCCGGACACTTTCAAACTTAAAGTTCCATTGCCGTTTCCTGTTTTGTAGAACGTGGATGTACTGTTCACACATTCATTTCTAGTTACACCAAAGGTAGATGAACCTCCTACTGCTGTTTTGTGTACCATAAAGCCTTGGAATGGTGCTACAAAGGCAGAGCCGCCTCCCATAATCACTGGTTGGTAAGTACCTGTATAGGGTCCGGAAGTTTGCCATACTTGTGCTTGGTTATCAAAACCTGTTGCCGTTTTAGAAGCGAGGTCTATTGTTGATAAATATGGATTCCCTACAAGAGCCCAACCTGCGTTTTGCGTTCTTCCTTGTAAAGTGGTATTAGTCCATCCGCTATTGGTATTACCCGCTTTTGTATAACTGTTGTTCATGTTTGCAACTCCGGTAAGTGCTAGTGGAGCGCCTGCGCCTGTAAGATAAGCGGAATAGCCTCTTGCATTTTCAGCATTTCCACCGGTTAAAACTTCCCAACCCGCTAAAGAGCAACTTGCTCCGTTGTCCTCGTTGTATCTAAACACACTGCCATAAGGAGAACCTGAAGCAAGCACTGTTTCGTCACAAGTACCAGTAGGTACCACATAACCGGCTGTTCCGCTTGCACCAAGTTGAGTAAGGGGTAGGTTATCAACCGGAGTAGATACATAGTGCTGATTGCTTCCCGATACGGGTACAAAACGCTGAGCAACGATATTGCCTGTCAATGTTCCTGTGTTGCCGGTTGTCAAATCGATAGTGGCGATATCCGTTGGTGATGTACTCAAGAAAGTCATCGTTCCTGAGTTGGTAAATACACCTGTTTGTGGCACATACATTTTTGCTATAGTAATATCACCTGTATTAGTATAAGTTCCTGCCCCACTCTTTACGATTAATGTGCTGAAGTTTATTTTTCCGGTTATCGTTTTTGTGCCACTACCTTGCAAAGTTACCTTTCCATTGGTTCCTAAAACATCAGCCGAAGCACTTACTCCTCCAACGAAGTTTCCGCAAACAAATAACTGCCCTAGGTTATTAAGCGTAAGCGTTGCTCCTTGCTCAATAGTAATATTCCCAACAGAATATGGTGCTAGATCAATCAAAGGGAACAAGCCACCTAATGGAGAGGACGGTATTAATACGTTTGCAGCACAGCTGTTAGGAACTACACTTCCGCTCCAGTTAGTTGGTGTACTCCATTGGGTTGTGTTGCCTAGCCACACATAATCGCCACAAACACTTCCGGATGCAGCATCTCCACTAATAGTCCAGCCTTTAGCTCCAGTCAGGTTGGTTCTTAAAGCAACTGCATTGGTGCCGTATTGTCTGCCAGTAGCTCCAAGACTTATGCCCGATGGTGTGTTTGGGTTCATACTCCATCCAATCAATGTTGAAGAATAATTTTCACAATTCATGCCACAAATACTGAGCATATCTTGCATGTTACTGATTGCATTTAAATTCCATGTTCCAAGATGTTGATTAAATGCAATATTATTGTAAAACATATTGGACATATCAGTCACATTACTTGTATTCCACCCTCGTATATTTTGATTAAAGACATTAGCTCTGGAAAACATAAATGACATGTTTGTAACATTGCCGGTGTTCCACATCCCAATATTTTGATTAAAAGCGGAAGCTACGAGAAACATAAATGACATATCAGTTACATTGCTTGTGTTCCACGCTCCAATATTTTGGTTAAATGCAGAAGCTAAGTTAAACATACCTGACATATTAGTTACATTGCTAGTATTCCATGTTCCAATATTTTGGTTAAATATGCTTGCTTGTCTAAACATAAAGGCCATATTCTTCACATTTCCTGTATTCCACGTCCCAATATTTTGGTTAAATGCACCCGCTAGGTAAAACATATTGGACATATCAGTCACAGAATCAGTAATCCAAGCACCAATATTTTGATTAAATGCTTTTGCATTATAAAACATAGAACTCATATTAGTGACTTTCCCTGTATTCCATGCTCCGATATTTTGGTTAAATGCAAATGCGGTTGTAAACATACCCGACATATCAGTTACATTGCCTGTGTTCCACGATCCAATATTTTGATTAAATGCAGCTGCGCCATAAAATAGTAAACGCATGTTTGTGACAGTGCTAGTATTCCATGAATTGATATTTGTTGGTGAGTTTAAATTAGTGCATGCAGTAAACATATTGCTCATATCCGATACCCCTGCTAAATTGGGTATATCGGTAGCTGTTACTTGCAAATTGGGACAGGTATAAAATGCACCTTGCATACTTGTCCATGCTGTGGTCCCCCATTGCTCCACTTCGAGAAGTCTAGCTCGGTAGGAGCCGCTATTTATGTTGATTCTTTGAAAATTTGTAGGTTCTATTTGTAAACGAATAATTGCATTAGCAGGCAAACCAGCGATTGTAAGTGTATTGCCACTCCATGTTCCAGACCCAGATGCAGTACCCGGTGAAATTTCTTGCCATGAATAGTTTACCGTTCCACTTGTAGCAGTACCAAATGATAATTGAGTAGGCTGGGGTGCCGCTTTAGACATATCCCACTTTGTTATGAAATTTGATTGGGCATTAAGTAGCTGGGCTGATAGTAAAAGGAGAAAAACTAAGAGTAGAGATTGTTTTTGCATCTGAGTAATTTTTAAGTAATTTAAGGAAAACATCCATTAAAAAAATATTATATTAAGAATCGACACATGTGACTAAGTTGGACAAGTTTTGAATTCTCCTTCTATTGTCACGTTTTTATGAGTACACAAACCTTACGAGTTGAAGTTTTCGCCCTCCAACTTCGAACAAAAAACAAAGAATTTCTCAAACATTAATTTCAACTACTGTCCGTGGTCTCTTACCTTCAGACTCCGAACATTGGTGCATTGTAAATAACAATGAAACGAAATGCCCCGTGAGGGATGGAGCGAAAATCCTTTTCCCGCTAAAGAGCGGGATAAGATTGAAGCGGAAAGCCCGACCGTGCTTCTTAGCAGGGACACGGCCAAAATCTTTACTCTTTGACAAATTTCATTTTTGCCCATCTCTTCTCATCGGCCATTTCAATAATGTAAACACCCGGTGCTAGGCTCGAAACATCGATGTGTGTTATGTCTTCACCGGTAACTATTCCTTCTTGCATTACTTGCCCATTGCTATTTATTATTTCAATGGTAGAAGTTGACTCGAAATTTGATTGAACAATATTTAATTGATTGCTGCAAGGATTAGGGAAAACAATCAAACGGGGCATAGCATTCGGCATATCGTTTAGGGCTGTTGTATGCAGCAAACTAAGTTTACAGAACTCTAAGCCTTGCGTTCCAAAATTAGCAGGCAAAAACAAATTGGAGTTATAGCCTAAAAATCCTTCGTCTTTATAATCGAAATAAGACGTAACCATGGGTGTAATTTGTTGGGTGCCAAGCGCTGTTCCATCGCTCTCAAAAATAGTGGTTGCTCCACCACCAATCACATTACTGGCCATGTAATAGAGCTTCCCATTAAACGGGTAAACATAAGGAACAGCGACAATACCGGGCATAGTGTTCAATGATTGTGTACCTGCAACTGTGCCGTCCGTTTTAAATAATGTTGAGGATGAACCATTATTCGCAAAGAAAAACAAATCGGTATTTAACGAAATCATACTTTCAGGATTAGAACCACCCGTTCCGGATTGCGCATCGAGTACCATTTTTGTACCGGCATTTGTGCCATCGCTTACCCACAACTCCTTACCATGAGTGCCATCGTTTGCAGTGAAATAAATTTTTCCATTGTGGCACATTAACTTTTCGGGAGAGGAACTTTGAATTCCTGCGTAAATATCTTTGACCAAAACAGTACCGCCATTTGTACCATCGCTTTCCCACAATTCGCCACCGTTTGAGCCATCATCATTCATAAAATAAAACTTCCCGTTACAAACAGCATGGCTACCGGCACTAGCGCCTACCAGACCTGCTTTAACAAGTTGTGTGCCGCTGGTGGTTCCATCGCTTTCCCACATGCCATACCCCGATCCTGCATTGCCTTGAAAATAAATCTTGTTGTTAAGCACAATAAATTGACTAATCGATCCAAAAATATTGGAATACTGATTCCCGAGCATTTGCGTTCCGGCTGAGGTACCATCGGTTACCCAAAGCCCTTGATTGCGTGTGGCTGTTGACGCTTGAAAAAATAACAATCCGTTACATTCCGTAAAAAAATTCGGAGCGCTACTGTAGGGTATTCCGCCTCCATTTGTTCCAGTCCAAATATCTTTGAGCATAACTGTTCCGGCAGTGGTGCCATCGCTTGTCCAAAGTTCCAACCCATGAATTCCGTCATCATAAGTAAAAAATAATTTGCCCTTATATACCCTCAAATACCAAACAACACCGGCCGAATTTGTTGTTGGCCCTAAGAGTTGAGTGCCGGTAGTTGTTCCGTCTGAGACATACAATTTATGCCCAACTCCATCACCCGCCACAAACACCATTTTTCCATTATAACTCGTTAAATATCTTGGAAAAGAATTGTTGATACCCGATGTATTTATATCCTTTACTAAAGACAATTGCTGCGAAAAAAGAGGCGCTGATAACAACAGCAAAAGACATGCAATAGTGTTTTTCATTTTCGTAAGATTATAAGCGTTTAAATTTGAACCCTAAATCGCCAACTACATAATCCAAATACAAATCGGTTGGCATAATTTGAGCAGTACCGGTAGGACTTTCAACATAATTCAAAACTTGAATGGAGCCTACAGTAAATGGGTAAGGAGCATCTGTTGTTCCTCGTTTGCGGAGATACCAATTGTTGACATTCATCGACAAAATATATTCTTTATTTTTGGTTAAAGCATATGGGGTTGTAAGTGGAATAACGTATTCAATTCCGGCTGTTGCATTGGAAAGAATTGGAACTCTCCATGTTTGAATAACAGCACCGGTTTGTTTATCCCAAAGTGTAATTCGATTCCGATTAAAGTTGCTCGGAAGCTTTATGGTGATTGCGTTAAGCGTTCCATATTCTAATGGCATAAAGGTGAGACCAACTTCAAAATCGGGTTGAAATAAAGTAGGTGTAACAATGGAATCAAACCCTGCCATTTTGTAAAAATCAGGTACACTAATTTCTTCTTTATACCCCAACGGTCCGGTTTGGGTAATCTCTTTTTCTTTACTGCACGAATGCAAAAAAAAGGCAATGGTTAATACGGCTATACTTATTTTTTTCATGGTCTTAACGTTTAATTTGTTTGTTATCGAATGAGTGAATTGCTTTATATGCCCGCTTTATAAATAGCATACAAAAATGCTTTCGAAATTTTTGTAGCCGCTACCGAACATAAATGGCCTTGTTGAGGCGTATCGATTCCTTGCTCCGCACTTGGGCATGCAGCAGTGGAACGATTGGTGGAACAAATTTGCCACACTCCGCTTTGCTCACAACGAGTACCGTCATTCAGGTTCCTGCTTTCAATATCTTGCAAATCAAAAATCATATCGTTGGTGAAGGTTTGTAACATCCAGGTGCGCATTTGCATTTTGGGACTGTTGTAACTTACATCATACACCAAAGGCGGTGTGATATGCAAAACACGAATGCCCTTCGCACGAAAATCATCTACCATTTGTTTGTATGCATTTTGCACATCTGTTAGTGTTGCATCTTCAATATCGGCATAACCAAACTTGAAACACACCACGCGTATTTTCCCGGGATTCAATGCCACACGATTTTTAAACTCGGCTATCTTCCCCAATGGATTACCGTTACTGGAAGAAAACAAACCACCGTACAATCCTGTTTGTACCATTGTTCCGGAAGCTTCTATATAATCAAATCCGTATCCGTTATCGTTACAGCCACCTTCTAAATCGCCACCAACCGATTGATGTACAAAGAGGGTATTCCACGATTTAATTCTATCTTTTTCTGTAGCACTCAAATTGTTGAATGCCGCCATGCCTTCGAATCCAACAACTCCGGGCACAACAGGAATATTATCTATGGTTTTAGGATTATCTTTTTTACAGGCCGACATGAGCAGTAAGAAAAAAGAGAGTTGAAGAATGCGATGTACTGTTTTCATAAGCTTTGCTTTTTGTTGAAACAAAGAATGCACGAATAGCCCTACAATTCAACAGAACTTCAGTAGATTTGTAATGCGGAAAAATCCGACATAGCCTATAACTCAATGAATATCAACGCTAAATGAAACTAATAGAACTCCTCTCGATTTTACAACCCGATGAACTCAAACATATTGAAAGTGCGCTGAAATCGGAAAACGACAGCATGTTGCTGCTCTTTAAAGAAATTCGAAAACACGATGAAGCCTCTTTTAAAAAAGAAAAAGCCAAACTGTTTCGGAAAGTGTTTGGTGTGCCCTACGAAGAAAAGAAAGATGGTGTTTTTCGCAACCTGCAAACACAACTCTTTGCCTTTTGCAGAAATGCTATTGCTGAATATTGGAAAGAAACCAAGCAACCGCAAACAGCACTGGAAACTAAATTGTACTTAGAGGAATTAGTAAAACGCAAAGCATTCGACCTGTTTGAAAAAGAATGGAATTTAATGTACAGTGAATTTCAGGCGGCAGAAAACATGCTTGGCTTATCGTTTCTCCACGAAGTGAAAATACAATACTTGTATCAGCAAGAATTTTCCGTGAAACGCTTAGATGAAATGAAATTGCAAATGCAAGAAGCGTATGGATTTCTTCAACACTATGTGCAAGAACAAGAACTTAGCTTACTGTATTACCAATCGTTCATCAACAACCTCAGTCAACGCACAGGCCAAAGTACCATAGAAGTGCGAGGCACATCAACTGCCGGTGGGAAAGACAGCCGACAAAGTCAGTTATTAAAAAGCTATCTCGATTTTTTTGAGCAAACCAACATTGCTAAAAAAGAAGAAGCCGTGAAACGCATGTTGCAATTGGAGCCTGAAATTAAACTACACAAAAACTATCTCCATCATTTGATTAGAGCAGCGGTAGTCAACATGGGCGTTGAAGCCTACACCATTGGCAATTACGAACTTGCCGACATTTATCTAATGCACTTTGTGAATCATTATTTTGAAGGAGCAGAAACCAGGACCCGACATGTGATTATTCTCACCGCCATTTCGAATAAACTGCAATTAGAAAAGTACGATGAAGTAGATCGACTATACGGTTTAGTAAAAAATGCTGATGAAACTTCCTCCGTATTTTTTAATCGCATCCGCTTAATTTATGCCCTTAGCTTAATCTTCCGACATCAGGAAGAGAAGGCTTTTGCTGATGTGCAAGCGGTATTGGCGGAAGGCAAAGAACCCTTTACACAAATGTATTCGCGTATCCTTTTATCCGTTATCCACTACAGCGATAAAAATTACGAATTTGCCTTACGCGAAACCGAAAACATTATAAAAGGCACACATTACAACGAACCTGTGGTGCGTATTGAAAGTTTTGCAGCCGATTGTTTCCATAAGTTTTATAAGATTTGCGGACTCACCTCTAAAAAACAACGCAGCGAGAAATTTGCATTATTGCAACAAACCATCGACAGCCAAGAAGCAAGCATCAAAAGCTCGTTGCTTATTTTATTATTGAAAAAAGAGTTGCAGCGTTTGGTATAAGCGAAGCCACACAATAGTCTATTTAATTTGGGCGTGCCCTTCGGTCAGGCTGCTACAGGGTTCGCTGCGCTACCGTGCTCCACTGCGTTCCGCACCAAGCCTTCCGCATCCTTCACGCGGCATTGTGCTGGTATAGAAAATTATTCTTTGTACGTCATTCCCGTGCAAACGGGAATCTCAACAAGTGTAATTGTAAGTCTACATTACAAATGTCGGGGATCTGCACTTCGTTATTTGTTGGTCAGGCGACCAACAAAAGCAGAGGATAAGAAGAATACATCAACAGCCAATAGCTATCGTATTTGAATTCGAGTTAGGTCATTTGTACTACTTATCACTACAGAACTATCTTCTTTGATTAGAACAATATACTTCCCGAAGTGGTTTAAATTCAAAGTAGAGTCAAATGAAGTTTTCTTTTCCAAAAGAAGTACATTAACATTAATTGAGTTCGTTGAATAAGCCACACACTCGTCCTTTCCCAAAATTTTATCTCTAACAATTTCTCTGTTATCAAGAATTAGCAGGCGATTATTATTAAAATCTCCAATGAAGAATAATGTATGCCTCAATGTGGTATCTTCTTGCGTTAATAACTTAACTTCTTCTTCATTGATACGTTTATCCGTCTTTATTTGACAAGAAATGAGAAACAACAATAAAAGCAATTGAACAATATTTTTCATAATAATAACTTTCAAATGGATATTCTCCTTACCTCTTTTCCAAGCAGTATGCTCTTATTTATTATTTATCATTCTCACCAATGGCTCATGTCCCGAATGATTATAAAAATAACATAAATAGTTTGCTTTGTTATTACACCAACCAGAGAACAAGAATAGACAATAAATATTTCGTGCTACTCCTTTGATTTTTTAGTTTTAGCCAAAGCACAACATGCGCGATAAAAAAATACTAATTCTTGGCGGCACCGGGCATTTGGGCAGCAACTTAATTCATCATTTGGTGAACGACAAAGGTTGTAACCCCGAAAACATTCGCGTGTTTTACCGAGCCGGCACAGCCACCAATGCGTTGAACGATATTCAATGTTTAGATTTTTTTGCCGGTGATGTATTAAATGAAACTGATGTTCAACGGGCCTTTGAGGGCATGCAAATTATTTTTCACCTGATTGGTTCTACCACTTTTAATCCACTCATCAAAAAACAACAATGGCAAATTAATGTACATGGAACAAAACATATTTTAGAAGCAGCTTTAAAGAGTAGCTCCTTCGAAAAAATGTGTTACGTAAGCACGGTAAATGTTTTGGCTCCTCAACTCTCTGTAGGCTCAGCTGCTGAGATTGATGCTTGTAATCCATACTCGTCACCTAATAGAATTCACTCGTTTGCTTCACCGGAGCATGCGTTGCAATTTATTGCCACCACTGAAAACGAAAACAACGACAGTTGGGTGAAAGCCATTGACATTGGCTATTACGACTCGAAGTTAGCCGCACAAGAGTTAGTGAACTACTATGTTCAACAATATCAATTGAATGTAGTATCGGTCGTGCCGGGCACTATGTTTGGCGCTTACGATTTCTTGATAGGATCCGGAGTGTACATCACCACCCTTTATTCGCAAGGTATTCCGGTGGCGTTGAAAACAGGATTTCCATTAACACATGTGCTTGACGTGGCCGAAGGAATGGTGCAATCCATTGAACATTTTCAAAGAGGCGAACATTTTATTTTGTCGGGCAAGCCGGAAGATAATCGCATTTTGAAAGACATGCTCCACATTATTGCTGAAGAATTGCAAACCTTCTTCCCAAACAAAAAATTTGTTACTCCTAAAATAGAATTGCCTTTTACCGTTGTGTATGCTGCAGCATGGCTGTATGAGCGTATTGCAGGGCTTTTTGGCTTACCTCTCACCATCAACACACAGGCCGTGAAAGCCGGTAAATACTATTGGTATTTCTTGCATGAAAAATCAAACAAAGCCATTGGCTATACCGCCAAACGTACATTCCGAGCGGGTGTTAGAGATGCCATTGCCTATTACATCAAACAAAATTTGATTCATGTGAGTGAACGGCAGGCCGATAAGGCTTGATAGTTCAAGGTTTGCAGGATGTGCGTGAGCGATTGCAGTGGAAATCCTTTTCCCGCTTCATAGCGGGATAAAGATTGCAACGAAAAGCGCGACCCTGCTGCTTAGCGGGGTCACGCCCAATCGTATTTTCCAGATAGTAGTATTCGTTTTACACCCCCGTCAGGGTTTGAAACCCTGACGGGGGTATAAGTTGTACTATTTCGCCAATGCCAACTTAGCCGTGAAATGACGTAACAACGGAGCTTCTTCGGTAATCACTAACCCTTTTATGCCATCGCGATGTTCGAACACTTCGATGATTACTTCCGCTACGTAATCGATATGGCTTTGGGTGTAGACTCGTCTGGGAATGGCGAGGCGAACGAGTTCCATGGCCGCAGGCATTAATTTTCCATCGCTATCGTACTTGCCAAACATCAACGATCCAATCTCCACGGAGCGGATGCCGCCTTCGGTGTAGAGCGCGCAAACGAGGGCTTGTCCGGGATATTGCTCCACAGGAATGTGCGACAGAAACGCCTTCGCATCGAGGTAGACTGCATGTCCGCCAGCAGGCTGCATCACCGGCACACCGGCCGCTATAAGTTTATTGGTGAGGTACTCGATACTACGAATACGGTATTGCAAATAATTTTCGTCTAGCACCTCGCGCAAGCCAATAGCAATGGCTTCGAGGTCGCGGCCCGCAAGTCCTCCGTAGGTTGGGAAGCCCTCGGTAATCACCAACAAATTGCGGCAGTGTATGGCCAATTCGGGATTGCGCAAGGCCAGAAAACCTCCGATGTTGGCGAAGGCATCTTTCTTAGCACTCATTGTGCATCCATCGGCATAAGAGAACAATTCGTTGGCAATCTCTAATACCGATTTATGCGCATAACCTTCTTCGCGGAGTTTGATAAAGTAACTGTTTTCGGCAAAGCGACAAGCATCAATAAAAAACGGAATGTGGTGTTCCTTGCAAATGGCGCTCACGGTGCGGATGTTAGCCATACTTACGGGTTGACCGCCACCGGAATTATTTGTAACGGTCATAATCACCATCGAAATATTTTCGGCTCCTTTTTCGGTGATGAGTTGTTTCAGTTTCTCTATATCCATATTACCTTTGAAAGGTGCAGGAACAGTGGGTTGTTTGCCTTCGGCACATAAAATATCAATACCCTCGGCTCCTGAATATTCAATATTGGCGCGGGTGGTATCGAACAAAGTGTTGCTGATAAAACATTTTCCCGGTCCGCCTACAATGCTGAACAAAATCTTTTCGGCTGCTCGTCCTTGGTGCGTGGGAATAACGATAGGCATGCCGGTGATATCCACCACAGCCTTTTCGAATTTGTAGAAACTGGTGCTGCCGGCATAGGATTCATCGCCCAGCATTATGCCGGCCCATTGGTTGCTACTCATGGCGCTGGTGCCGCTATCGGTAAGTAAATCAATCAATACATCTTTAGCATCGATGGTGAATGCGTTGTAATTCGCTTTGGTTAAAATGGCTTCGCGTTCTTCGCGGGTGTTGAAATAAATGGGTTCTACCGATTTTATTTTGAATGGTTCAATGATCGTCTTAATCATCACAATTGTTTTTATGCTATAAATAAATTACATCAACCTAGTTACAGATTGAAAAAATGGGAAATAAAAAAAAGGAGGAAAGCTCCTAGAGCAGGAGCATCAAGACGGTTTGTTGATGATATTTTTCCAACAAGGCATGGGGCGAATGTAGGGCTTTTGGCGGTGGCAGAAAAATTTTGCAGTGCAAATGGACTATGAGTTTAATCACCTAAAAAACGAAAAGGCCCGCATTAAGCGAGCCCTTCCAACATAAAAACCAAACAAAAGAGATTATTTGTTTACGATAATTTCTGCTCCTAAAGCTTCTGCTCCTGTTCCACCTAAGAAACCTTTAGCAAAAACTGTGTAAATTTTTCCTGCTTGTAATACTATACCTGGTAATGGAAGTACTGGTGGTGTTGTTCCGGCCACACGAACTTCTAAATTATAAGTACCCGCATCAAGTGGCGTAAATGCAGTGTAGTCTTTAAATGCTTTGTTACCAAACACAACAGCACCACCTGCCAGGGCAACATCAACTGCAGGTGCGTTAGGTGAAAGGTGTACAAAACGTATATGTGCTTTTCCGGATGCCGGAGCGGTTAAATCATCGGTTAATACTAATGCCGAGATTTTAGAAACCGAATCGATAGCGAATACTGAGTAATTCTGATCTTTGCTCAATGGTAGATCGGCATTAATTACTGTTGTAGATGTACCTGAAACATTCACTTTAATGTTTCGTGTTCCTGCTTCAACTTGCAAATAGCCTGTGTTGGAAGGAAAACTAAGAGCAGCGGTGTTTTGTTTTGAATTGTCGACCAACAAATCTACTCCCGGTGCATTTGGAGAGGCATGTGTTACTAATACTTTAGCGTAACTTTTGGTTACCTCTTCCTCTTTTTTGCAAGAAGAAAGCATTACCAAAGAAATGAATAATGTGGCTGATGTTAGGGCAAGAAAATTCTTTTTCATTGTTTTTTAATTTTAAGTGAATGAATACAGAAGTAACACAGCGCCTATTTTTTTGTTTAACCTTTATTGCAAAACATTAAACATTTAACATCTGATAAGAAATCGGGCACTGTTCACCTATCGGAAAAGAGGCTACTGCTAATTTTTCGCAATTGTTCGCATAAGTTGTAAAAGGGGTTAGTTAAGTTTGTGCCTTTATGCTTATTAATCTGCGCACGATGAAATTCCGGCTTTCGCTCTACATACTACTCCTATTCTGTATTCAGGGTTTCGCGCAATCCTACAGCATAAAAGGCACTTTGCTAGATGCAAAAGACAACTCCACCTTAATGAGTGCCAGTGTAACGCTTACCAACATAGAAGATGCGAGTTTCAAGCAACTTTCGGCTACGGATATGGACGGGAATTTTGTTTTCGCGGGATTAAAAAGCGGAGTATACAAATTGAAGTTTAGCTACATTGGCTATAGCGATAAAGAAGTTGTTGCAAGGTTATCCAACGAAGATAAATTACTTGGAAAGATTTTACTTTCCCAAAATGAAAAGACATTGAATGATGTCAATATTGTAGAAAAGGCAGTGCGTGTGGAACAGAAAGCCGACACGGCTGTGTATAATGCCAGTTCGTTCAAAGTGAATAAAGACGCGACTACGGAAGACCTTGTTACCAAAATGCCGGGCGTGGTGAACGATAATGGAACGGTGAAAGCACAAGGCGAAGAAGTGAAGAAAGTATTGATTGACGGTAAAGAATATTTTGGCGATGATGTGAGTGCTGCTTTAAAAAATTTACCGGCCGACTTGATAGATAAGGTGCAGGTGTTTGATCGCATGTCGGATCAAGCGCAGTTCTCAGGTTTTGACGATGGTAACTCGCAAAAAGCCATGAACATTACCACAAAAAAAGGGATGAACAATGGCGTGTTTGGTAAGTTCTATGCAGGCTACGGTTACCTCACCGATTCAAGATATAGTGCAGGTGCAAACGTGAACTGGTTTACGGGCAACAGAAGACTATCGTTGATTAGTATGTCGAACAACATCAATCAACAAAATTTTTCGATGCAAGATTTAACGGGTGCATTGGGTACTACTGCACAGGGTGGACCGGGTGGAATGCGCGGTGGAGGTGGGGGCCGTGGAGGTAGAGGCGGTGGTGGTGGCGATAATCCGGCCAATAACTTTTTAGTTGGACAACAAAACGGGATTGCAACAACCCATGCTATTGGCTTGAATTACTCGGATGTGTTGGGTAAGAAAAAGAATTTGAAAATTACGGGTAGTTACTTTTTTAATTACACTGACAATTCAACGCAATCAGAGCTGAACAGAAAGTATTTCAGCAATGGAGATAGCGCCATTACCTACAACGAGAATAGTACCGGACGAAACCAAAACATGAATCACCGCGTGAATTTGCGGTTGCAATACGACATAGATTCTGTGAATACAATAATCATTACCCCAAAATTTTCGTTTCAACAAAACAAGCAGGAAACGCAAACTACAGGAACCAACGCCTATATAGCTGAAAGCCCCGTGAGTGCTACCAATAATCTTTATACCTCTTTCAACAAAGGATATAGTTTCTCTACTGATATCTTATACCGACATCGATTTACAAAACCGGGACATACTATTTCGGTAAATATCACACCAAGCATTAACAACAAAGAAAACAACACAACACAATACGCGAAAAGCAATTTCTATACGTTGAGCGATTCGAGTGTAATTGATCAGAAAAGCAATACCGATTCAAAAAATTATGGTGTAAGCGGAAGTATCAATTACACAGCACCTGTGGGACAAAAAGAAATTATTCAATTAAACTACACGCCTTCATTTACATGGAGTTCATCGGATAAGAAAACAAACAATTTCGATACAGCAACAACACAATATTCGATATTCGACACCTTGCTCTCCAACAAATACGATAATACTTACATGACGCAAAGAGCTGGTATGAGTTACAGTTACTTTGATAAAACCATTAATTTTTCGGTAGGGGTGAATACGCAATATGCTGTATTGAGCGGAAATACAGTTTTCCCTTATGCAATGAATACGCGCAAAGAATTTATTAATGTATTGCCGAACTTTAACGTCAATTACAAATTCAAAAAAGGAGGCAACATTAAAGTGATGTATAGAACATCCACCAATCCGCCTTCTATTACACAGCTTCAGGATGTAATTAACGTAAGCAATCCACTGCAGTTAACAGCCGGAAATCCGAACTTGAAACAGAATTACACTCATTTTGTGATGGCGCGTTATGGCTTTACCAACACGAAAACAGCGCAATCTTTTTTTGCTTTTGTGGGTGTAAATATTGTACAGAATTATGTAGGCAATTCCATCTTTATTGCATCAAAAGACACTCTACTCAACGGAAATGTAACCTTGCGTTCCGGCTCTCAAATTACATCGCCTAAAAATTTAAATGGCTACATGAGCGTGAATTCATTTTTGACTTATGGGTTACCGATTACCGCCATCAAATGTAATTTGAATGTAAATGCCGGATTTTCGTATTCGCGCACACCTAGCGAAATCAACAACCAAATTAATTTTTCGAACAATTACACACCTACAGCAGGTTTGGTGCTGAGCAGTAATATCAGCGAGAAAATTGACTTCACATTGAGCTACATGGGAAGTTACACGATGGTAAAAAATTCGCTCCGTACTTCATCGGATAATAATTATTTCACGCACAATGCGAACTTAAAATTCAATTGGCAATTTTGGAAAGGCTTTGTATTTAACACCTCATTGCAAAACACACTCTACAGTGGCATATCACAAGGTTTCAACCAAAATATCTTCCTTTGGAATGCAGCGTTGGGCTATAAGTTCTTGAAAGATAAATCGCTAGAGGTAAAATTCGGAGTGAATGATATTATGAATCAAAACAATGGTATTAGCAGAACAGTTTCTGAAACCTATGTGGAAGATGCAAGAAACAAAGTATTGAAACGCTATTGGATGATGACGGTAACGTATAACCTGAAATACTTCAAGAAAACGAAGAGTGCGAATTAATGCATTCGATCGCCTCGAAGTTCCATTTCTTTCATGAGTTCGGCTTCATAATCGAGCCACTCTTGCCAGCGGTTCATCACAGCATCATGATCGCCACGCACCTCGATGGCTAAATCGAGAAACATACGATAATGCCCGGCTTCACTCACCATGAGATTTCTATAGAATGAGCGCAATTCGTCATCGTTAATATTTTGAGCCAACAAGCGAAAACGCTCGCAACTTCTGGCCTCTATCATAGCCGAAAACAATAGTTTATCTGACAGTGAATGTTCGCGTCTGCCACCGGTTTTAATAAACTTTGCGAGTTTGTTTACATACACATCTTTGCGTTGTAAGCCCAATTTCAAACCGCGTTTTTTTAATTGATCGAGCACCATTTTGAAATGCCCCCATTCTTCTGTAACTACCGGTGTTACTAGCTCTACCACCTTTTCATAATCGGGATAATTTTGCACTAAAGAAATGCCGGTAGAAGCGGCTTTCTGCTCACAATAAGCATGATCCGTTAAAATTTCTTCAATTGTTTTCTCTGCCAAATTCACCCAACGTGGGTCGGTAGCTAATTTTAATCCGAGCATCTTGCTTTTGTTTTCGGTGCAAACTTAGCCATTTTATAGCTTCGAAATGCACTAGAGTCTAAATAAAAAGAGCGACCAATATTGGTCGCTCAGTTATTGTCTTGCTATTGAAAGATTTATTTCAATTTAAATGCTTTCTGAACTTGTTTTACGAAATCTAATTTCTCCCAAGTGAACAACTCCACTTTCACTTTTTTCTCGTTGTCTTTGCCTTTGTTGAACACTTTTGTTACTTCTTTGCTCTCCCTTCCCATGTGACCGTAAGAAGCCGTTTCAGAATAGATTGGATTTCTTAATTTCAATCGCTGTTCGATAGCATACGGACGCATATCAAATATTTTTTCAACGATTTTAGCGATTTCGCCATCGGTTAATTTCACTTTAGCTGTTCCATAGGTATTGATGAATAATCCACAAGGTTTAGCTACACCAATCGCATAAGAAACTTGAACCAATACTTCATCGCAAAGCCCTGCAGCTACAAGGTTTTTAGCAATATGACGTGTAGCATATGCTGCTGAACGATCTACTTTAGAAGGGTCTTTTCCTGAAAATGCACCACCTCCGTGTGCGCCTTTTCCACCATAAGTATCAACAATAATTTTACGTCCGGTTAAGCCTGTATCTCCGTGTGGTCCACCAATTACGAACTTTCCGGTTGGATTGATGTGATAAGTGATTTTATCATTAAACAACTTCTGAATAGACGGTTTCAACTGTTTTTTAACACGAGGGATAACCACTTCAATAATGTCCTTTTTGATTTTCGCCAACATTTCTTTCTCCTTTCCGAAATCGTCATGCTGTGTAGAAACTACAATGGTATCGATTCTTACCGGTTGGTTATTATCGTTATATTCAATCGTAACTTGGCTTTTAGCATCCGGACGAAGGTATTTCAATTCTTTCCCTGTTCTTCTTGTATTCGAAAGTTCTTTTAAAATTTTATGAGCAATATCTAAAGCCAAAGGCATATAGTTGTCGGTTTCACGTGTTGCATATCCGAACATCATTCCTTGGTCGCCAGCTCCTTGAGCGTTTGCTTTACTTTCAAAGCTTTGCGCCTTTACTTTTCTATCAACTCCTTGGTTAATATCGGCTGATTGCTCGTGAATAGCAGAAAGAATGCCACATGAATTCGCTTCGAACATGTACTCGCTTTTCGTATACCCAATTTCGCGAATCACTTCGCGGGCAATACTTTGTACATCAAGATTAGCCTTTGATTTTACTTCACCGGCTAACACAACTTGCCCAGTAGTTACTAATGTTTCACAAGCTACCTTTGACTCGGCATCATAAGCCAAAAAATTATCAATAAGTGCATCAGAAATCTGATCAGCTACTTTATCTGGGTGTCCTTCTGAAACGGACTCGGATGTAAACAAATATGACATAGCGTTTTTTTAGATTGCCAAAGCTATGATTTTTATTTTTTCTGCAAAGGCTTATATCGAGAATGATTTTTCACTTTCTTATCCTTCTTCATTACGGTATCACCTCTGCGTTTAGTCTCAAAACTATAGGTAACCTCTGTAATTGGTTTCTCATTTTTCATAAAACGTATCTGCTGATGAGCATCTACGATACGTTCATACATATCGTTTCCTATACGGGTTTGGAATACATGAACAGTCTCTCCGGCTTCTTGTCTATCAAATTCAACAATTGAATCCAACTTAGGCTCCCCTTTAACGTTCTGTCTGGGTTTCTTTTCACGAAGATATTCGTCTAATGACAGTTTGTAACGCTCCCGCATGAGCGGATTCATATTGGCAATTAAAGGAGATTTGATAAAAATAGAATCTTGCACCTCTTTGCTTTTTGTTAATTGCACTTCGATAAAAACATTCTGCAAATCTTGGTCGAGGCGATTAATAATCTTATAGGCATTGATGTTAAAGGATGGCTTATAGAAAAAAAGCACGTATGTTTTTTTCTCGCTCAACAGAAAGTGAAATTTCCCTTTTCTATCGCTGTAAGTTTTTTTAAGTAGAGAATCGTGCTCGAAAAGGGCAATTTGAACTTTTATAGCAGGATTTTGACGATATGTAACAATACCGTAAGCTTTTACATCCTGTGCTTCAATACAGAGTGCAAAGAACATTAAAAAAAGAAGTAGCCAATGTTTCATTATAAGCTAAAACTAAAAAAACGAGCCACTTGGGGGCAATATGAATTGTAATAAAATTGCAATATTATCCTGTGTATAAAACAAATATGATGCTTAATAAGCAAGTAAACGAGCAATTACTACAGCTACTTTCTCAACATTCGGCAACATTGCCTTTTCTAAATTCTCGTTTAAAGGAATAGCTGGTGTATTGGCTGCACCAATAACTTGAACAGGTGCATCAAGATAAGTAAAGCATTTACTTGAAATTCGACCGGCAAGGGATTCGGCAAACGAAAAGCTTATCGTTTCCTCCGAAAGAACTATCACTTTCCCGTGTTTTTTGACGGTTTCGAAAACTAGCTCTTCATCGAGCGGATTTAAAGATCTTAAATCGATAATTTCAACTTGTCCTTCAAATTGTTTTGCTGCGTTTAACGCCCAATGCACTCCCATTCCGTAGGTAATCACACAAAGTGTTTCTCCATTATCCAAATGTTCCCTTTCCGCTTCTAAAGCTACTCTGCCTTTCCCAATTGGAACAATATAATCTCCATCCGGCTCAATCGTTTTAGCCGCTTCTGTACCTTTTACCTTACTCCAATACAAACCTTTATGCTCAAAAATCACCACCGGATTTGGATCGTAGAATCCCGCCTTCAACAAACCTTTCATATCGGCAGCATTCGAAGGATATAACACTTTAATACCCTTCATTTGTAACACTACTGTTTCAACACTCGATGAATGATAAGGACCTCCACTTCCATAAGCACCAATGGGAATACGGATAAGTGACTGTACCGGCCATTTCCCATTACTTAAATAACACGACCGCGACACTTCCGTAAACAATTGATTCACCCCCGGAAAAATATAATCGGCAAACTGCACCTCTACAATAGGCTTGCAACCTACAGCGCTCATTCCTACAGTACTTCCAATAATATAAGCCTCCATAATTGGTGTATTAAACACACGCTCATCGCCATATTTTTTGGCTAAAAGTGCAGCCTCACGAAATACTCCACCCAACTCACCTCCTACATCTTGCCCATATAGCAAGGCTTCCGGATGTTTGGCTAAAATTTCGTCTACAGCATGAAGTGCAGCATCCACCATCATCACTACTTCTCCTCCTTGGGGTTCTCTTTCGCCATATTCTGCGATTTGACTTGCTGCAAAAATGTGCTTATACAATTCTTCTGCATCCGGACTCGCTTCCTTTACTGCGTTCTCAAAATCGTTATGCACCTCAAGAATGGCGGCATTTTCAATAGCGGCTAAAGTATTTTCATCGGCAAAATGCTGATTCAACAAAAAAGCTCTGAATTTTGGAAAAGGATCGCGTTTCGCATCTTGTTCCAAATTTTCGGGACTGCGATACCACTCTTTTCGAACACCGGATGTATGGTGGTTCAACAAAGGTACCTTAGCATGAACCAAGATTGGCTTGCGCGTTTCTCGAATCTTTTCGATGGCCGTGTATAATGTTTGAAAGCTGACTTCCGGATCGGTGCCGTCAATAGAAATCACCTCAATACCCTTAAACCCTTTGGCGTATTCCGAAGCATCCATAGCACGAATTTCGGATGAATGTGCCGAGATATCCCAATCGTTGTCTTGCACTAAATATAAAATCGGAAACTGGTGTAAAGCCGCCATTTGAAAGGCCTCTGCCACTTCGCCTTCGGTAACACAGGCATCACCTAAAGAACACAATACAATAGGTTCTTCGCCTCTAGGATAAGTTTCAATGCCTTGTA
>Ga0209174_10000997_pt1 | contig 20533 bp, 8 predicted proteins | sample JI91814BDNA_FD_187505 | JGI IMG/M metagenome (GOLD analysis project Ga0209174, IMG submission 187505) | Wastewater effluent complex algal communities from Wisconsin, to seasonally profile nutrient transformation and Carbon sequestration -... | ecosystem: Engineered > WWTP > Effluent > Algae...
CCTTGGCCTTCTCGATCACGGTGCGCGCGGTGTCCAGCAGATCCTCCTCGACCAGGCTCGAACCCGTACTGCCACCCATCGCCTTCACGAAGGTGTTGGCCATACCGCCACCGATGATCAACTCGTCGCAACTCTTGAGCAGGTTCTCCAGCACCTCGATCTTGCTGCTCACCTTGCTGCCACCGACAATGGCGGTCATGGGACGCGCGGGGTTGCCGAGCACCTTGCCCACGCTGTCGATCTCCGCCTGCATGAGGTAGCCGAAGAGCTTGGCCGTGGGGAAGTAGTTGGCCACGATGGTGGTGCTGGCGTGTGCGCGGTGCGCGGTGCCGAAGGCGTCGTTCACGTACACATCGCCCAGTTCGCTCAAGGTCTTGCTGAAGGCCTCATCGCCCGCTTCCTCCTCCGGGTGGAAGCGCAGGTTCTCCAACACCAGCACTTCGCCGGGCTTTAGGGCAGCGGCCTTGGCCTTGGCGTCAGGGCCAACGCAGTCGGTGGCGAAGAGCACAGGCTTGCCGAGCAGAGTGCTTAGGTGTTCCGCTACGGGCTTCAGGCTCATCGCCGGGTTCACCTTGCCTTTGGGACGGCCCAAGTGGCTCATGAGGATGGCGCTGCCGCCATCGCCGGTGATCTTGTTCACGGTGCGTACGATGGCGCGGGCGCGGCTGTCATCGGTGACCCGGCCGTTGGCATCCTGGGGTACGTTGAGGTCCACGCGGACCAGGGCTTTCTTGCCGGCGAACGAGGTGGTGTCCATGGTGAGCATGGCGCGAAATTAGGGGAGCGGTGCCAAGCGGGATGGTCGGCACCCGATCGGGATCAGCTCTTGGGGTGCGCGCTGTAAGGCGTGGAGGGCATTGAGGAAAGCAATTGCAGATGGTGGGTGCTTTTCGGATCGGTGTGGTTTTGTAGATGATCCATTACACAGCAGGAGAACTCACACCCACACGTTCAAATCTCTTATGGACCGCAGGTTCCAACGGTCCTGGCCGGAGATAGGTTTGCCGCCTCTCCCCTATGACTTCGCGGTGATCCCATCGAATCCTTGAGCCCATGCGCGCACTTCTTTCCGGACTTTTCCTCGTGATCCTCGCCATCCGCACCACCGCACAGGTGGCTGTTTGTGGCACCCCCGGCATCGATGGTCCTGCGAACGCAGCGGCGGTGATCAACTCGTATTTCGCCATCAACGGTAACCAGTCGGTCCCTGCTGGATCGACATCGTTGGTATTGGGGGCGGTACCGGCCACGGATGCATCGGGCAATACCTACGGAAGTATCGCCATCGCGCCGGGTGACCTGGTCCTCATCATCCAGATGCAGGATGCGGACATCACTACCGCGAACAGCGACCTCTATGGTGGGAATAGCGCAACGGGTGGCCCGGATGGACTGGGGGGTACGGGATACACCGCGCTGAACAGTACCGGTCGTTATGAATACCTGGTCGCCACCAACAGTGTGGCGCTCACCGGTGGCACCCTCACCTTCAGGGCTGGAGGAACTGGCGGTGGTACCGTATTCGGCTTTGTCAATCAGGATGGTACAGCAACGGTATCGCAGAAGCGCTTCCAAGTGGTGCGTGTGCCTCAGTATTCCAATCTGACCTTGACATCCGACCTGATCTGCCCTCCTTGGAATGGAAGTGCGGGCGGCGTGCTGGCCTTCGATGTGGCAGGCTCATTCAATTTCGGGGGATTCACGGTGAACGCCAATGCACGCGGTTTCCGGGGCGGGTACCAGGACCAAGCGGCCTCGGGCGCCAATGTGAGCACCACCTACGTGACCACCTCCCTGACCGAATCCTCCGGAAAAGGGGAGAACATCGCCGGCACACCGCGCTACATGTGGAACGGCTTCAATCCGGTGGACCTTGGTGCTACGTGGAACGGCTTTCCTGGGGGCGACTTCGGGCGCGGAGCACCGGGTAACGGAGGTGGTGGTGGTAACGACCACAATGCGGGTGGCGGTGGCGGTGGTAATGGTGGTGCGGGCGGTGTGGGTGGTTTGGGTTGGCAGGGTGCTGGTGGTACCAATCCCAGCGGCGGACGTCCCGGAGTGGGCATTCCCCAAGCCTTGGGTCGACTCTACCTGGGCGGCGGCGGCGGCGGTGGCGATGCGAACAACGCCACCACCGGTGTAAGAGGCGGTGTAGGCGGTGGTCTGGTCATCATGAACGTGGGCAACATCGTAGGAGCGGGCACCATTACAGCCAATGGCTCCGATGGCGAGCCCGGCGTGTTCGGAACTGCCCCGGACGGCGCAGGTGGTGGTGGCGGTGCCGGCACCATTTTCGTCAATGCTTCGCAGCCCAGTCCGACCGCCAACCTGACCCTTCAGGCCAATGGTGGCCGCGGCGGGAATACCCTCAATGATAACGGGTTCGAGCATGGACCCGGCGGCGGCGGCGGTGGTGGTGTGATCTGGTACAACCTGCCGGGGGCCACGATCAGTGCCGTAGTGACCGGTGGCGCTTCTGGTCGAGCGAACAACGGTGCAGGTATCGTACACGGATCAGCAGATGGTCAAGGCGGTAGTTCCAATGTGTTCGCGTCGGCTTCGCTGCCAACGTACCTGCAGGGTACCAGCGCCAGCTGCCTGCCTACGATGTCCGTCACCAAGACCTCGGCCAGCGCTACTTCCGGCCTGTCCGTGCCGCAGGGCGCCAACACCACCTACACCTTGGTGGCCTCCAACGCCACTGCGGGAGGAGGTGCAGCGGCCGTGCAGGTGCGTGACCTGCTTCCCTCTGGCTTCAGCTTCGTATCCGCCACGGCCACCTATGCCAATGGCGCTTCCGGACCGGCCACCCTCACCAATCAGGGTACTGCACAGGAGCCGGTGTTGGGCGACTTCGCACTTCCCGCTGGTGGGACGGTCACCATTGAGCTGACCGTATCGGTGAATGCCGCCCAGGCACCCGGTGTGTACCACAATGGTGCGGAGATCAGTTACCCGGATCCCACACGCACAAGTGCTTCTCCCGATCGACGCATCTCGCCCGCCACCAACGCCTATGCGGGCAGCAACACCACCTATCAGACCGGTGGGTCCGTTCCTGGAAGCAATTACAGCAATGCCGTCGGCGGCCCTGCTGGTGAGAACGTCTTTGTGCTGGCCATTCCCCGGCCCGGCAACGATGCCTTCACCATGAACGAGGATGCCGTGCTGAGCGATGTGCTTAGCACCAACGACAGCGATGCCGATGATCCACTGTCCTCGCTCATCTGGTCCTTGTTGGACGGAGGTACCGCGGCGGCCAATGGCACCGTGGTGGTGAACGCGAACGGCACCTTCACCTACACGCCGAACCCCAACGTGAACGGCACGTTCGTCTTCGAGTACAACCTCTGTGACGATGACGGCCTGTGCGGTGTGGGAACGGTGTCGATCACTGTGAACGCCTTGCCTGATGCCCCTGTGGCCAATGACGACAACGGTGGCACCCTTACGGAGGACGGCCCCAACGGCTTCGTGAACATCCTGACCAACGACACCGATGCCGATGGTAACCCCAGCGGTCCTACCAATGGTGTGGGTCAATTCACTGTGGACTTGGACCTGACCACTGCCGGGTTGCAGACCACCATCACCACCGCGCAAGGCACCTGGATCTACAACCCCGCGAACGGAGCCATCGACCTGGCATTGGCCGCCAACGTGAACGGCCCGGTCACATTGCCATACCGCCTCTGCGACCCCACGGGACTCTGCGACGATGCCACGATCACCTTCACGGTAACCGCCGTGAACGATGTGCCGATCGCCAACAACGATAACGGCGGCACGCTGCAGGAGGATGGACCCAATGGCACCATCAACGTGCTGCTGAACGACACCGATGCCGATGGCAACCCCACGGCACCCACCAACAACTTCGGGCAATTCTCGGTGGACCTCGATCCCGACGCGGTAGGGCTGCAGATCATCTTCACCACCACCCAGGGCGTATGGACCTACAGCGGCGCCACGGGCGTGGTCACCTTTGATCCGGCGACCGACTTCAATGGCACCGCCACACTCACCTATGTGCTGTGCGATCCGGCCTTCGGTTGCGATGATGCGGTGATCACCTTCACGGTGGACCCGGTGAACGACCCGCCGGTGGCGAACAACGATGCGGTGACCATCGCCGAGGATGGACAGGCCACGTTGAGCGTGGTGACCAATGACAACGACATTGCTGACGGCGGTGCGCTTGACCTCACCTCGCTCACCGTGATCGATGGGCCGAACAGCGGTACGGCCGTGGCCAACACCGATGGTACCATCACCTACACGCCGGGGCTCAACTTCACCGGCAACGATACGGTGACCTACCGCATCTGCGACCTGGGAACGCCGCTGCCCGCCCTCTGCAGCACGGCCATCCTGGTGATCACCGTAACGCCGGTGAACGACGGACCTGTGGCCAACGATGACACCGGTGCATCCTTGACGGAGGACGGCCCCAACGGTACGGTGAGCATCCTGACGAACGACACCGATGTGGACGGCAACCCTGCCGCACCCACCAATGGACCCGGCCAGTTCACGGTGGATCTGAACGCAGGCACCGCGGGCATCCAGACCACGGTGACCAATGCACAAGGCGTGTGGACCTACAACGCCACGACCGGTGTGGTCACCTTCGACCCGGCCGATAATTTCAACGGCACCGCTACGCTCACCTATGTGCTCTGTGATGCTGCGGGCCTCTGCGACAATGCCGTGATCACCTTCGGGGTGACGGCGGTGAACGATGCGCCAGTGGCCAACGACGATAACGGTGGCTCCATCATCGAGGATGGTGCCAACGGCATCGTGGACATCCTCACCAACGACACCGATGTGGAGGGCAACCCCACCGCACCCACCAACGGTCCGGGGCAGTTCACCGTGGATATGGACCTCGCCACAGCAGGGGTGCAGGCCACCATCACCACCGCGCAAGGCGTATGGACCTACAACCCGGCTATCGGCCTGGTGGTCTTCGATCCCGCCAACAACTTCACCGGATCGGCAACCACCTCCTATCGACTCTGCGATGCCGCCGGACTCTGCGACGATGCGCTCATCACGTTCACGGTGACCGCGGTGAACGATGCGCCCGTGGCCAACGATGACAACGGTGGCAACCTTGTGGAGGATGGCGCCAATGGTACGGTGAGCGTGCTGCTCAATGACACCGATGCCGAAGGCAACCCAAGTGCACCCACCAACAACGCAGGACAGTTCTCCGTGGATCTTGATCCCGCCACGGTAGGCCTGCAGACCAGCTTCACCAATGCACAAGGAGTTTGGACCTACAGCGGCGTGACCGGCGTGGTCACCTTCGATCCCGCCACGCACTTCACCGGAACGGCCACGCTCACTTACCAGCTCTGCGATCCAGGTCCGCTCTGCGACAACGCCGTGATCACCTTCGTGGTGGGACCGGTGAACGACCCGCCGGTGGCCAACGACGATGCGGTGACCATTGCGGAAGGCGCCGTGGCCACCCTCAACGTGCTCACCAACGACAATGACCTGATCGATGGCGGCGGACTGGACCTGTCCTCGCTCACCGTGATCGATGGGCCGAACAGCGGCACGGCCGTGGCCAATACGGATGGCACCATCACCTACACACCGGGCCCCGACTTCAACGGCAACGACACCGTGACCTATCGCATCTGCGACCTGGGAACACCGCTGCCCGCCCTGTGCAGCACGGCCCTCTTCGTGATCACCGTGACACCGGTGAACGATCCGCCGGTGGCCACCGATGACAACGGCGGCACCCTCACCGAGGATGGCCCCAACGGTACCGTGAGCATCCTGCCCAACGACACCGATGCGGAAGGCAACCCCACCGCACCCACTAACGGCGTCGGTCAATTCACCGTGGACCTGGCCCCTGGTGCTCCCGGCGTGCAGACCAGCTTCACCAGCCCACAAGGTGTGTGGACCTATGATGTCGCCACCGGCGTGGTCACCTTCGATCCGGCCCTCAACTTCACCGGCACCGCCACCACCATCTACACGCTCTGCGATCCGCAAGGCCTGTGCGACAACGCCGTGATCACCTTCGTGGTGAGCCCGGTGAACGATGCGCCCGTGGCCACCGATGACAACGGCGGCAGCATCCTGGAGGACGGCCCCAACGGCACGATCAATGTGCTATTGAACGATACTGATCCTGACGGCAACCCCACCGCACCGACCAACGGTGCAGGCCAGTTCACCGTGGACCTGGACGTGAACACCCCGGGCCTGCAGACCACGGTGACCACCGCACAAGGCGTATGGAGCTACGATGCTGTCACGGGTATCGTGTCCTTCGATGGAGTGGACCACTTCAATGGTACGGTGACCCTCACCTATCAGTTGTGCGATGCGGACGGCCTCTGCGATCCGGCCGCCATCACCTTCATCGTGGCGCCCGTGAACGATCCGCCCGTGGCCAACGATGATGTGGACAACATGCTGCCCAACACCACGCTGATCACCAACGTGTGGGCGAACGACAACGACCTGCTCGATCAGTCGCCGGTGGATGCAGCGAGCATCACCATCATCGGCGGACCTGACAACGGCACGGCGGTGGCCAACCCCGATGGCACCATCTCCTATACGCCTACTGCGAACTACGTGGGCAACGACACCATCACCTACCGTATCTGCGACCTCGGTGTGCCCGCGCCTCCCTTGTGCGATACGGCCATCCTGGTGATCACCGTGACCAATGCATTCCCCCTCGCGGTGGATGACAACGTGCTCCTGAACGAGGACGCCTTCGTGGTGATCACCGTGCTGCAGAACGATGACGCCGTGAGCGGGGTGCTCGTGCCCAGCTCGGTGCAGGTGACCGTGGCGCCGGTGAACGGCACCGCCGTGGCCAACGCCGATGGCACCGTCACCTACACCCCGGGCCCGAACTTCAACGGCACCGATGTCTTCAATTACACCGTGTGCAACGACCAGGGCTTCTGCTCCATCGCCACGGTGCTGATCGCGGTGAACGCCGTGAACGATGCACCGGTGGTCAATGACGACGCGGCCACTACCGACGAGGATACGCCGGTCACCATCGCCGTGCTGGCCAACGACAACGACGCCGTTGACAACAGCGGTATGGATCCCACCTCGGTGAACGTGATCGATGGACCCGCCAACGGCACCACCAGCGTGAACCCCGATGGCACCGTGACCTACACGCCAGGGACCGACTTCACCGGAACGGACACCTTCACCTACGTGTCCTGCGACCTGGGCGTGCCGCTGCCGGCCCTGTGTGACACCGCCGTGGTCGTGATCAACGTGCAATCCCTGGTGGATGCGCCCGTGGCCGTGAACGATGATGGCGGCGACCTCACCGAGGATGGAGCTGATGGAACGGTGAACATCCTCACCAACGACACCGATGTGGATGGCAACCCCAGCGCACCCACCAACGGCGCTGGGCAGTTCAGCGTGGACCTGGACCTTGGTACCACTGGCCTGCAGACCTCCTTCACCAATGCACAGGGTGAATGGACCTACGATGCCGCCACGGGTGTGGTCACCTTCAACCCGGCCGACAACGTCAACGGGGTGATCTCCATCTCCTACCAACTCTGCGATCCCACTGCGCTCTGCGACAACGCCGCCATCAGCTTCAATGTGCTGCCGGTGAACGATGTGCCCCTGGCCAACGATGATGCGGCAAGCACCGAGGAGGACACTGACGTGACCATCGATGTGCTGGGCAACGACAACGATGACACTGACAACAGTGGACTGGACGCTGGCTCGGTGAACGTGATCGATGGTCCGAACAACGGTACGGCCACGGTGAACGGCGATGGCAGCATCACCTACACCCCGGCTGTGAACTATGCCGGCAATGACACGCTGACCTATGTGGTGTGCGATCTCGGTGTGCCGCTGCCTGCGCTCTGCGACACCGCCATCGTGGTCATCACTGTGGATCCGCTGAACGATGCGCCCATCATCACCGATGGAAATGGCATCCCGGTGGATAGCGCCACGGCCGCTACGCCCGAAGACCAAGCCATCATCCTCTGCCTGAGCGTGACCGATGCGGATGGTGACGTGGTGGATGTGACCGGCGTCCTGAATGGTCCGGCCTTCGGTACCATCAGCGGACTGAACGACAACGACACCTGCTTCACCTATACACCGGACGTCAACTTCTTCGGCACGGACAGTGTGCTCGTGGTGGTGTGCGATGTGAACGGTGCGTGCGACACGGTCTATGTGGGCATCACGGTGACCCCGGTGAATGACGCCCCGCTTGCGGTGGATGATGCGGCGAGCACCGATGAGGACACTGATGTGACCATCGATGTGCTGGGCAACGACAACGACGATGCGGACAACAGCGGGCTGGATGTCGGCTCCGTGAGTGTGATCGATGGTCCGAGCAACGGCACCGCCACGGTGAACGGCGACGGCAGCATCACTTACACACCCGATCCGAACTTCAACGGCGCTGATACACTGACCTACGTGGTGTGCGACCTCGGTGTGCCGCTGCCCGCGCTGTGCGATACGGCCATCGTGGTGATCACGGTGATCCCGGTGAACGATGCGCCCTTCATCACGCCTACGGATACCATCTTCACCAGCACCGGTGTGGATACGCCGCTGACCCTGTGCGTGAACGTGAGCGATGCGGATGGCGACGACCTGGACATTACCAGTGTGCTGCTGGCTCCGCTGAACGGTGCGCTGAGCGGCCTGGCCGATGGCGACACCTGCTTCACCTACACACCGGATCCCGGCTACACAGGTGGCGATACGCTCACGATCAGCATCTGCGACCCCTTTGGTCTGTGCGATACGGTGGTGGTGGTGATCGACGTGATCCCCAACCTGCCGCCGGTGATCGTGGATGATGGTGGCACGCCCATCGACAGCATTGTGATCAGTACGCCGGAGGAAGAGGCCATCACGGTGTGCCTGAACGCGATCGATCCCGATGGTGATGCGGTGGACGTGACCGGCTTCCTGAACGGTCCGGCCTTTGGAACCATCAGCGGATTGAACGACAACGACACCTGCTTCACCTACACGCCGGACGTGAACTTCTTCGGCACCGACAGCGTGCTGGTGGTGGTGTGTGATGTGAATGGCGGCTGCGATACGCTCTACGTGGGCATCACCGTAACACCGCTGAACGATGCTCCGCTGGCCGTGGATGATGCGGTCAGCACCGATGAGGACACCGCCATCACCATCGACGTGCTCGGCAACGACAACGACGATGCGGACAACAGCGGTCTGGATGTCGGCTCGGTAAGCGTGATCGATGGACCGAGCAATGGCACGGCCACAGTGAACGGCGATGGCAGCATCACCTACACGCCCGACCCGAACTTCAACGGTAACGACACGCTGACCTACGTGGTGTGCGACCTGGGTGTGCCGCTGCCCGCCCTCTGCGACACGGCGATCGTGGTGATCACGGTGGACCCGGTGAACGATGCTCCGATCATCACCGATGGCAACAACAACCCCACCGACACGCTCTTCACCAGCACCGGCGTGGACCTGCCGCTCACGGTGTGTGTGAACGTGACAGATGCCGATGGCGACGACCTGGACATCACCAGTGTGCTGCTGGCTCCGCTGAACGGCACCCTTAGCGGTCTTGCCGACGGCGACACCTGCTTCACCTACACGCCTGATCCCGGCTACACCGGTGGCGACACGCTCACGATCAGCATCTGCGATCCCTTCGGCCTGTGCGACACGGTGGTGGTGGTGATCGACGTGATCCCCAACCTGCCGCCGGTGATCGTGGATGAGGGTGGCACGCCCATCGACAGCATCGCGATAACAACGCCGGAGGAGGAGGCCATCACCGTGTGCTTGAACGCGATCGATCCCGATGGTGACGCGGTGGACGTGACCGGCTTCCTGAACGGCCCGGCCTTCGGTACGATCAGCGGACTGAACGACAACGATACCTGCTTCACCTACACACCGGACGTCAACTTCTTCGGCACGGACAGCGTGCTGGTGGTGGTGTGCGATGTGAACGGCGGCTGCGATACGCTCTACGTGGGCATCACCGTGACGCCGCTGAACGATGCGCCGCTGGCGGTGGATGATGCAGCAAGCACCGATGAGGATACCGCCATCACCATCGATGTGCTGGGCAACGACAACGATGACGCGGACAACAGCGGTCTCGATGCAGGCTCGGTGAGCGTGATCGACGGACCGAGCAACGGCACGGCCACAGTGAACGGCGATGGCAGCATCACCTACACACCCGACCCGAACTTCAACGGCACCGACACGCTGACCTATGTGGTGTGCGACCTCGGTGTGCCGCTGCCCGCGCTGTGCGACACAGCGATCGTGGTGATCACGGTGAACCCGGTGAACGATGCGCCCATCATAACCGATGGCAACAACAACCCCACCGACACGCTCTTCACCAGTACGGATGTGAACGTGCCTTTGCTGGTGTGCGTGAACGTGAGCGATGTGGATGGTGACGACCTGGACATCACCAGTGTGCTGCTGGCCCCACTGAACGGCACCCTGAGCGGCCTGGCTGATGGCGACACCTGCTTCACCTACACGCCTGACCCCGGCTACACCGGTGGCGATACGCTCACGATCAGCATCTGCGATCCCTTCGGCCTGTGTGACACGGTGGTGGTGGTGATCAACGTGATCCCCGACCTACCGCCCATCGCGGTGGATGATACCGCGAGTGTGGTCACCGGCAACACGGTCGATATCGATGTGCAGGGCAACGATAGCGACCCCGAAGGTGGACCGCTCACCACCACCAGCGCCACGGCCGACAATGGAACGGTGGTGATCAACGGCAACGGTACCATCACCTATACTCCGAACGAAGGCTTCTGCGGCACGGATACCATCACCTACACCGTCTGCGACGATGCGGGCTTCTGCGACAGCGCCATTGTGCTCGTGCAAGTGCTCTGTCCGCCGGTGGCTGTGGATGACGCGGTATCCACCAACGAGGATACCTCCGTGGTGATCGACCCGCTGGATAACGACACCGATGGCAATGGCGATGTGCTCGACATCACCTCCGCCACCGCAGGCAACGGTACGGTCACCATCAACGACGATGGCACCATCACCTACGTGCCCAACCCCAACTACTGCGGTACGGACACCATCACCTACACCGTGTGCGACGGATCCGGCTTGTGCGACACGGGCATCATCGTGGTGACAGTGGTGTGCGTGAACGACCCGCCCATTGCGGTGGATGATGTGGCCAACACCGGCGAAGGCGATCCGGTGCCCGTGGACGTGACGGACAACGACACGGATGTGGACGGTGACATCCTCACGGTGACCAACGCCACGGCTGGCAATGGAACGGTGGTGATCAACGGCAACGGCACCATCACCTACACACCGAACCAAGGCTTCTGCGGCACGGACACCATCACCTACACCGTGTGCGACCCGGGCCCGCTGTGCGATCAGGCCATCGTGGTGGTCACCGTGGCTTGCGATCCGGATGAGGTGTTGATCCCGCAGGGCTTCTCGCCCAACGGCGACGGCATCGGTGACACCTGGGTGATCGCCGGGCTGGAGCTGTATCCGCAGGCCAGCGTGCAGATCTTCAACCGCTACGGCAACGTGGTCTACGAGGCCACACCCTACGCCAACGATTGGGACGGCACCAATACCAACGGCCTCTCCGTGGGTGACCAGCTGCCCATCGGCACCTACTGGTACATCCTTGATCCCGGCACTGGTGATGAACCATGGTCCGGCTACGTCTACCTGAACCGCTGATCGGCCACGAACAACGCAGAACCATGAGCAGCTTCCGCAACCTCTGCACGGCACTGGCCCTCCTTGGCGGCGCCACCGTGACCTTCGCCCAGCAGGATCCGCAGTACACCATGTACATGTGGAACATGATGGCCATCAACCCCGGCTACACCGGCAGCGCTGACGTGCTGAACATCACCGCCCTCGCCCGCCAGCAATGGACCGGCCTGGACGGTGCACCCAGCACCCAATCGGTCGCTCTGCACTCGCCCCTGCGCAACGAGAACATCGCCCTGGGCTTCTCCGTGGTGAACGACCGCATCGGACCCGTACACACCACCCTGTTCAACGGCAACTTCGCCTACCGCATCCGCACCGGCGAGAACACCCGCCTCTCCTTCGGGTTGCAGGCCGGGGTGAACATGCTGCAAGCCAAGCTGGGCGAACTCGCCAACGTATCGGCGAACGACCCTGTCTTCGCGCAGAACGTGGCCAATGAGCTGGCGCCGAACTTCGGCTTCGGGGTGTACTACTGGGGCCACAAGGGCTTCCTCGGCCTCAGCGCACCCAAGCTGCTGGAGAACAATTACGGTACGGTGGTCACCGCCACCGGCGATGCATCCACCCTCACCGAACGCCGCCACTACTTCCTCTCCGGCGGCTACCTCTTCCGCCTCTCCGATGCCCTTCACCTGCGGCCCATGTTCATGACCAAGGTGGTGGAAGGAGCCCCGTTGAGTGTGGACCTCAACGCCATGTTCATCCTGCGCGAGAAGCTCTGGCTCGGTGCCGCCTACCGCAACCAGGACAGCTTCGCGGCCATCGCCGCCTTCCAGATCACCGACCAGCTGCGCGCCGGCTATTCCTACGACATGACCACGAGCAACCTGCGCCGCTACAACAACGGCTCGCACGAGCTCATGCTCAGCTACGACCTGCGCTCCAACAAGGACCGCATCCTCACCCCCCGATTCTTCTGACCGCGATGCGCCCACTGCACACCTTCCCGGCCAAAGCCACCCTCACCTTGGGTGCCTTCCTGTCGCTGTCCATCGCCGCGGTGGCCCAGAACGGAGCCCTGCGCCGTGCCGATGCCCGCTACGAGGCCCTCGCCTTTGCACAAGCCGCACCGCTCTACGAGGAGGCCGCGCTCAAAGGCGCACCGCTCGATCGTGTGGCCCCCAAGCTTGCCGACAGCTACTGGCGCATGCGCGACCTGTCCCGCGCCAACACCTGGTACGCCCGCTTGGCCGCCCGCCCCAACCCCGAACCACTGCACCTGTACCGCTACAGCGAGACCCTCCGCAGCATGGGCCGCTTCAGCGCCGCCGACTCGGTGATCCAGCGCTACGAAGCCCTCGCCGCCACGGACTCGCGCGCTGAACGCCAGCGCAACGCACAGGCCTACGCGGCACGCCTCGAACAGGCCAACGCCTTCGGGGCACGTCTGCTCAACCTCAACATCAACACCGCCCGCTGCGACATGGGTGCCGCCTACCTCGGCGACCGCGTCACCTTCGCCTCCGCGCACCGCCAGGCCGCCGCCGACCGCCAGCACACCTGGAACGGCGAGCCCTTCCTGGACCTATACAGCGGCAAGCCCTCCAGCAGTGGGGCGCTGGCCGATGTCAGCTCCCTCGGTGCACCCTTCAACACCCGCTACCACGACAGCAACACCAGCGCCACCTCCGACGCGCGCGAAGTGTGGTTCACCCGCAACAACTACGAAGGCAGCAAGCGCCGCACCGACGACAAGGGCGTGACCCGCTTGAAGATCTTCAGCAGCACCCGCGATGCCCAAGGTGCCTGGGCCGATGCCAAGCCCTTCCCCTACAACAGCGACGCTTACTCCGTGGGCCACCCGGCCCTCAGCGCCGATGGTAAGCGCCTCTACTTCGCCAGCGACCGTCCGGGTGGTGTGGGCGGCACCGACATCTGGTACTGCGAACGCACGGCCACCGGAGGCTGGGCCGAACCGATCAACGCCGGTCGCGCCGTGAACACCGAAGGCAACGAGCTCTTCCCCTTCGCCGCGCAGGAAGGACTGCTCTTCTTCGCCAGCGATGGACATCAGGGCCTGGGCGGGCTGGATGTGCTGATGACCACCGTGAAGGGCTCCTCCTTCGGTGCAGCGCGCAACCCCGGCGCACCCATCAACAGCCGCAGCGACGACTTCTCCTTCGTGCTGGCCGCCGATGGGCTCAGCGGCTACCTCACTAGCGATCGTCCCGGTGGCAAGGGCGATGACGACATCTATGCCTTCACCCTCACCGACCGTCCCGGCGTGCGCCAACGCATGGAGGGTGTGGCGCAGGACCCCGTGACCCGTGCGCCGCTGGCCGGTGTGCGCGTGCTGCTCACCAATGCCCAAGGCACACCTGTTGATTCGGTCGTCACCGCTGCTGACGGACGCTACAGCTTCGACGTGGAGCACAGCACCGCCTACCGCATCAACGGATCGCTTGCCGACCGCCGGCCCGGCACCGCCGAGCTGCCCGCACTGCCCGAGGCTGACACCCTGGTGGTGCGCGACCTGGAACTGCTGGAGGCCCGCATGTACACCCTGCTCCTGCGCGTGACCGATGCGGCCACCGGCAAGCCCCTCGAAGGAGTACACACCATCCTGACCAAGAAGCCGGTCGGCACGGTGCTGGTCGATGCCAACACCAGCGCCACCGGTGAGCTGCGCACCACCCTGGACAATGCCGCCAAGGGCGATGCACTGAACATGACCGTGCGCCTGGAGCGGGAAGGTTATGTGAGCAAGACCCTCACCTACAGCGAGTACATCGGCGCCGATCCGGAGATCAAGGTACATGGCGCGCTGGATCTTTCCATGCAACCGCTGGAAGTGGGTGCCGACCTGGGCAAGCTCATCGACATCAAGCCCATCTACTTCGACCTGGGCAAGCACGCCATCCGCAAGGACGCGGCCGCCGAGCTGGACAAGATCGTGGCGGCCATGAAGGAGTATCCCACCATGATCATCGAACTGGGCAGCCACACCGACTGCCGCTCCTCCATCGCGTCCAATGCCGCGCTCAGCGACCGCCGCGCCAAGAGCAGCGCCGCCTACATCGTCGGTAAGGGCATCGTCGCTGATCGCATCTCCGGCAAGGGCTACGGCGAAAGCAAGCTGATCAACGGCTGTGCCTGCGAGGGCGCGGTGAAGAGCACCTGCTCCGAAGCCGAACACCAGCTGAACCGGCGTACGGAGTTCATCATCGTGAAGATGTGATCGCTGCGTGAGTCCGGTAGCCGAATGCCACTGCTTGCTGCATCCGGTAGGTATGGCGATGCGGACAAGCGCTTAGCTCGTTCCTTTGTGCCGTGCTCTTCTCCAAGGTCATCGGACACGCCACGCTGAAGGCGAAGCTCATCGGTAACATCCGCGAGGGGCGCGTGGCCCATGCCCAGTTGTTCATGGGGCCCCGGGGTGGCGGCAACCTGCCCATGGCCCTGGCCTACGCCCAGTACCTGCTCTGTGAACGGCAGGGCGAGGCCGATAGCTGTGGGGAATGTCCCAGCTGCTTGCAAACGGTCAAGCTGGAACACCCGGACCTGCACCTGACCTTCCCGATCTTCCTGGCCGAGAAGCAGAAGTACTGCGAACCCTTCGTGTCCGATTGGCGCACTTGCGTGCTGGACCAGCCTTACCTGGACGCCGACCGCTGGCGCGATCACCTGGAAAGCGACAACAAGCAACTGCGTATGGGGGTGGACATCGCCCAGGAGATCCAGCGCAAGTTGAGCCTGAAGAGCTTTCGCGGAGGCTACAAGGTGATGCTCATCTGGCTGCCCGAGTTGATGGACACCGCCGCCGCCAACAAGCTGCTGAAGGTGCTGGAGGAGCCCGAGCCCAACACCGTGTTCCTGCTCGTGAGTACCGATGCCGACCAGCTGTTGGCCACTATCCTTAGCCGTGCCCAGTTGGTGAAGGTGCCCGCCCTGCGGCCCAAGGACCTGGCACAGGCCCTGCGCGAGCAACATCCCGAACTGGGGGAGGAGGAGGCCTTCGCATTGGCCCTGCGCAGCGAGGGTGATCTCCTGGAGGCCTTGGACATGGCCGAGAAGAACGAGGAGGAACTCTTCATCTTCTTCCGCGATTGGCTGCGGGCTTGCTATCGCAAGGAGGTGGTGAGCGTGGTGGACTTCGCCGATGGCTTCCAGAAACTGGGGCGCGAACGCCAGAAGGGTCTTATTCGATACGGCCTCTTCCTCATCCGCCAATGCGCCTTGCAATGGCAGAACGTGCCCGAACTGGTGCGCGTGGTGGGGCAGGAGGCGGAGTTCGTGCAGAACTTCAGCAAGCTGCTCACCGACCGCAACGTGGACCGCATCCGCCAGGAGCTGGAGACCGCCCATGTGCATGTGGAGCGCAATGCCAACCCCAAGGTGCTCTTCGTTGACCTGAGCTATCGGCTCATGGGGCTGTTGCGGGGGAAGGGGTAGGGCCTACGCCATGGTACGTACATTGTGATGTATCTTTGTACGTATGGACGCCAAACTCACCTTGCTGCTCGACAAGGCCACCATTGAAAAGGCCAAGAAATACGCAGAAGCCAATCACACCAGTCTGGGTAGATTGATCGAGAACTACCTGGCCTTGCTTGTGGGTCGATCGACCAAGGAGAAGGAGATGGACATTTCGCCATTCGTGCGCAGCCTAGGAAGCAAAGAGGACCTGCCTAAAAAGTTTGATGCCAAGAAGGAGTACCGCGACCACCTTGAGCGCAAGTACCGATGAAGAAGGTCTTCGTGGACACGGATGTAGTGCTCGATCTGCTCTTGGAGCGGGAGCCCTTTTGGCAGCAGAGTGCGGCGCTCTTCACCTTGGCCCATCGACGTGCTGTGTCGGTCCACCTCAGCGCCGTCACCTTTTCCACGCTCTACTACTTCTTACGAAAATACAAAGGCGCCGCACAGGCACGTGCCAAACTCTCCGGGCTACGATCCATTGTTACCGTCCTCCCAACGGACGTTATGATAGTGGACCAGGCCATCGCCTCCCGCTTTGCTGACTTCGAGGACGCCGTTCAGTATTACACCGCATTGGGGTCTGATATGGATGTGCTCGTGACCCGCAACACCAGCGACTTCAAACAAGCGGAGCTTCCCGTGAACACGCCCGATGCCTTCCTGAAGACGTTTACGGATCGTTGAGGCCTCTGGGTCCATGGTAGCCCAGTACCTTTCGGTATCCCACGCATCCCCCGCCCGCCCTATCTTCGCCCCAAGACCCCAGGTGATAACGGGCACAGGTACAAGGACATGGCGTGTACAGGATGCAGCAGTGGAGCGGATGGGAAACCCGCCGGGTGCAAGAGCAATGGCTATTGCAGCTCCAGCGGCTGTAACAAGCTCGGGGTCTTCGATTGGCTCGCTGGCGTGCCCATCGCCGCCGGTCAACAGCCCTTCGATGGGGTGGAGGTGCGCTTCAAGAACACCCGCAAGGCCTTCTACCGCAATACCAGCGGTCTGCAACTGATGCCCGGCGACCTGGTGACCGTGGATGCGGCGCCCGGACACGACATCGGCATGGTGAGCCTCACCGGTGAACTGGTGCGCGCCCAGATGGAACGCCGCAACGTGAGCGGCGAGACCTACGACCTGCGCAAGGTGCTGCACAAGAGCACCCAGGAGGAGATCGATCGTTGGCACGCCAGCCGTAAGCTGGAGGACGAGACCATGTTCGCCGCCCGCCAGATGGTGCGCGATGCTCGCCTGGACATGAAGGTGACCGACGTGGAGTACCAGGCCGATGGGACCAAGGCCGTGTTCTACTACGTGGCCGAGGAACGCATCGACTTCCGCGGCATCATCCGCAGCATGAGCGACCGCTTCAAGGTGCGCGTGGAGATGAAGCAGATCGGTGCCCGCCAGGAGACCGGTCGCATCGGTGGCATCGGCAGCTGTGGCCGCGAACTGTGCTGCAGCACTTGGCTCACCGACTTCCGCAGTGTCACCACCAGCGCGGCGCGTTACCAGCAACTGGCCCTCAACCCCCAGAAACTCGCCGGGCAGTGCGGCAAGCTGAAGTGCTGCCTGAACTACGAGCTGGACATGTACATCGAGGCGATCAAGAGCTACCCCAGCCAGAACGCCAAGCTCAAGACCGCTCAAGGCATCGGCGCGCACATCAAGACCGACATCTTCACCGGCAAGATGTGGTACGGCTTCAAGATGCCCGGCAGTCCCTTCATCATGGCCGGTTTCCCGGTGGATGTGGTGCGCGATATCCTGGCCCAGAACAAGGAAGGCATCATCCCGGAGGTGGACCTGAACATGGCCGATGCGCCCGTGGAGGTGGAGAAGAAGCCCGATTACGAGAACGTGGTAGGCCAGGACGACCTTACCCGCTTCGACAGCAAGGTGAAGACCGGTAAGAAGCGCAGCAAGAGCAAGGGCCGCAGCGGACGCGATGGCGAGCGCCGTCCACAAGGTGCTGCTGGTGGCCAGCAACCACGCCCCGCTGGCGACCGCCCCGCGCAGGAGAACCGACCCCGCCCGGAGCGTGGGCCCCGCCCAGAAGGCGCTGGTGCGCCCCGCCCGCCCCGCCCCCCCGGCGAGCAACGGGCCGAAGGTGCCGGTGGTGACCGCCCCCGGCGCGATCGCGGACGTGGCAGGGGACGTGGACGCGGCGGTGACAAGGGACCCGGTGGTGCCCCGCCACCCAGCGCATCCCCGGCGGCCTGATGCGATACGTGTTCCTCTTCGTGCTCCTCGCAGCGCTCCTGGGCTGCACCCCCGAAGGTGTGCTCTTCCAGGCCGATGTGCCCGTGCCCGACGGCGCTTGGGACCGCAGCTTCACCCCTGAGTTCAGCTTCGCAGTGACCGACACCGTGTCCACCTACGACCTGGTGATCGACATCCGCCACACGGGCGACTACCCCTTCAGCGACCTCTACCTCTTCGTGGACATGTACGGTCCCGACGGCCGCCATGCGCGCGATACCGTGGAGTGCCGCATGGCCGACCCCACCGGCCGCTGGTACGGCAAGGGCACGGGCTTCATCTTCGCCGGCCGCACCGTAGCCGCGCGGGTGCTCTACCGCCACGGCAGCCGCTTCCCCGCCGCAGGCGACTACCGCATCCGCCTGGAGCAGGCCATGCGCACCGAACGCCTGGAGGGGGTGCTGGATGTGGGGGTGAGCTTGGAGCGGGGGGAGTAGCACGGCCGTTCCGGAACAGGTAAGGGTGCGAGACACGCATGCCTGTTCACACTTCACCCCCACCCCCCACCGTTCTCCTCCCGGCCGCACCGATAACTTCGCCGCCCGATGGCCGCAGCTACCCAACCGCCGAAACGCAGCCGCTGGCTCTATGCCTGGTGGGGCTTGGTGCTCGCACCCGTGCTCGGGCTCTTCCTCATGCTGGTGCTCGCGGCCTTCAGCGACCTGCCCGGTACCGAGGACCTGGAGAACCCACGCAGCGACCTGGCCACGGCCATCCTGTTCAGCGATGGTAGCCAGATGGGCCAGTACTACCGGGAGAACCGCATACCGGTGGACTATGAGCGCATCAGTCCGCATGTGGTGAACGCGCTGATCGCCACGGAGGACGAGCGCTTCCGCGAACACAGCGGCATCGACGTGCGCGGCACGTTGCGCGCGGCGGTGTACCTGGGCAAGAAGGGCGGTGCCAGCACCCTCACCCAGCAGCTGGCCAAGATGCTCTTCACCGATCGCTCGCCCAACTTCGTGAAGCGCACCTTCCAGAAGTTCCAGGAGTGGATCATCAGTGCCCGACTGGAGCGGCAGTACACGAAGAACGAGATCATCGCCATGTACCTCAACCGCTTCGATTGGATCAATCAGGCGGTGGGCATCAACAGCGCGGCCCGCGTGTACTTCAACACCACCCCCGATTCCCTGCGCATCGAGGAGGCCGCCCTGCTGGTGGGCATGTGCAAGAACCCCGCGCTCTTCAACCCGCTGCGCAGACCGGACACCACGCTCACCCGCCGCATGGTGGTGCTGGACCAGATGCGCAAGAACGGCTTCCTGACCACCACGGAATACGATTCGCTGAAGTCCATGCCCATCGGCCTGCGTTTCCAGCGGGTGGACCATACCGAAGGCCCCGCGCCCTACTTCCGCGAAGTGCTGCGCGCCAAGCTGGTGGCCCTCTTCGCCGAGAAGAACGAGGACGGCAGCTACCGCTATGCCAAGGCGGACGGAACGCCCTACGACATCTATACCGACGGCCTGAAGGTGTACACGACGCTGGACCGCCGTATGCAACAGTATGCCGAATGGGGCCTGCAGGAACACCTGCGCAACGAGCTGCAGCCGGACTTCTTCAAGGACCTGGCGAAGAAGAAGAACCGGCCCTTCGACTTCCGCGTGAGCGAGGAGGAGATCGCCGGCATCCTGAACACCGCCATGAAGCGCAGCGTGCGCTACAAGGTGCTCACGGGCAAACAGTGCGGCAACTGCGAGCGGCCCGCGAAGTACATCGAGACCAAGCAACACGAGGGCCGCAAACACTACCACTGCCGGCCCGACCTGGGCGGTTGCGACACGTACTGGCCTGTGGTGAAGGAGTCGGAGATCCCGGGCATCTTCGACACTCCGACGAAGATGCGTGTGTTCACCTGGAAGGGCGAGCGCGATACGGTGATGAGTCCGATGGATTCGATCCGCTACTACAAGGGCTTCCTGCAAAGCGGCCTGCTGAGCATGGATCCGCACACCGGCTTCGTGAAGGCCTGGGTGGGCGGCATCGACTTCAAGCACTTCCAATACGACCACGTGGAACAGGCGCGGCGTCAGGTGGGTTCCACCTTCAA
>Ga0209174_10000999_pt1 | contig 20505 bp, 26 predicted proteins | sample JI91814BDNA_FD_187505 | JGI IMG/M metagenome (GOLD analysis project Ga0209174, IMG submission 187505) | Wastewater effluent complex algal communities from Wisconsin, to seasonally profile nutrient transformation and Carbon sequestration -... | ecosystem: Engineered > WWTP > Effluent > Algae...
ATATACCAATGTTTATGATTAAAATACAAAACAAGAATCCAGATGAGCGGAAAGAAAATCGAATTGAATACAATATATTTGCTAGAAGGATAATAAATTAATATTGGTGGTATCAACGAAAAAAGCCAAATCCCTACTATCATCACAAGTGCGTTAGTTAAACGAATATACTTTGCATCTTTTTCATGCAAATCAGGAGTAATGCCTATATTGATAATTCTATTCCAGAGAATTTTAAAAGATATCATGGATTCATGATTATTTTTTAAAATTCAACAGATAGCAATAAAAAAATTTACAAAGTATAAAAAATAATTATTATGTAAACTATGGAATCTACTTCAGAAAGTTTCTTTGTTATATTTATAATTTTTGTATGTGCGTCTCTTTTTTTAGGGATTTGGCTTGGGATGTTATTTCTAATCTCCTTTCTTGGAAGTTGGGGCAAATTACACAAAGCCTATAAATTTCCGAACAGAGTGCAAAAACCTTTCCTTACAAAATCATTTCAATCGATTCAACTTGGAATGTCGAATTACAACGGCATAATGACATTATCCTATTACCCGGAAGGACTTGGAATGGAAGTTATGATTCTATTTCGATTTCAACACCCGAAGATTTTAATTCCCTGGAAAGACATTAAGCTCAAAGAAAAAAGTAAAAATATTTTTACATGGAATAAATTAGAAATCGGAAATCCAGTTATCGCAAAAATGGCAATAAACAATAAAGTATTAGAGCAGATGAATACTTATATTTCAAAGAAAGACCCATTGGAGGATAGATGGTAATTTTTTCTTTGCAAAGCCTTTTAAATATTTATTTCTTTTCCATTATTTTTTTCAATTTATCAGGATAATTAGTGAAAACACCTGCGACACCAAATAAAATCATTTCACGCATTTCGCGTATCGTATTAATTGTGTATATATATACTGGAATATGTTCTTGATAGGCTTTTTTAAAAATTTCTGTTTCTACTAGTGAATTATGTATATTTAGCGATACAGCTTTCAATTGATGCACGAAAGAAATTGGATCTAGTTTTAATTCTTTATATTTTGTTCCGATTAGATAAGCAAGCTTTACTTTAGCGGATAATTCTCGTAACCGCAAGAGAACTCCTGGCTCAAAGGATGAAATTACGATTCTATTAAAAAGCTTATACTTTTGAATGAGCTGCAATGTTTGTGACTCGATGCAAAAGTCAGAATATTTTTTTTCAAAGGCAGACGATTTAATTTCAATATTTAAACCAATCTTCGATTTTTTAATTTGCTGCAAAACTTCTTCCAATGTTGAAATTCTCTGGTCGGAAAACTTTGAACTCTGCCAAGAACCAAAATCCAATAATCGTAATTTATCCAAGGTAAGATTTCTTACTTTGCCTTTCCCGTCACTTGTTCGATCAACCGTGTCATCATGGATAACAACGGGGACTCTATCACGGGAAAGAGTTACATCTAACTCAATCATATCAGCCTCTAATTCTATAGCCTTCGTAAAAGCGATTTTAGTATTTTCGGGATATTTGCCGCTAAATCCCCTGTGTGCAATATTTTTCATGATTTCTCCTCGGATGTTAAAAAGTAGTTTATTTTAATCCCTATTCCTTACATGCATAACCTAAGAATAAAGAAAGGAATTTTTATGACCCCCGATCAAGTTTTTAAAATTGCAAATACTATCGCGCTTATCCCTTGGATTTTAATGGCGATCTTACCTAGATGGAGTGTCACAGAAAAAATATTAAACTCCTATGCATTTCCTGCCTTACTTGCTTTTGTTTATATTTTCTACATAAGTATGAGCATAGGAAAGGCAAGTGGCGGATTCTCAACGCTTGATGGAGTTGCAAAATTATTTCGCAATAAAAATGCCCTTCTTGCTGGATGGGTGCATTACTTAGTCTTCGATTTATTTGTTGGAACATGGATTTGGAGAGACTCTATTCAAAATGGAATTTCTCATTTTATACTTCTGCCTTGTTTATTCTTAACATTGATGTTTGGTCCTGCGGGATTCTTAGTTTATTATATCATTCGTTTTTTTCTGGTTGGTTCTCTAGTTCAATTCTAATCCTTCGAACACTATGAAAAACAAACACTTCAAACTTTTCTATCTTTTATTTATTATAACTGCTAATACAATTTATCCAGAAAAAATAGTTACGACTAAGGATGATTTGCCGGATGCTTACTATGGGCTAAAAGTAGGAGCAGTAGTATCTCCTTCTTTTGGATACAGACTCCGGGACTCTTCTTCTGGAACATCCAATGCAAAGAAAGATGATCGCACTGGCTTTGCAATGCCATGGACTCTATTTATGGTAAGCAAAGAATGGGAAGATAAAAAAGTCACAGTAGAGTTCTGGGGAGAAATTCTTCGCTCTAGTGTCGTTACCTCCGACACAACAGCGGATAATAACTCTAAGGCGAATGCTTATATACTTGGAATCCGTCGAGCAAGCGTAAAGAAAAATATCGATGTCGGAATATTTAATCTTTCTTTTATATTTGGAATTCATGAACTACCACATGTTTATACTCAGTGGAATGGATATTGGAAATGGCGCTATGTAGATAAGGCTCCAATGGAATCTCTCGGATTTTCTTCGCAACCTGCAGACTTAGGCGGTTCATTTCTCATGAAGGTAAAAAACTTTAATCTACATGTAGGAGTCGTAAATGGAGAAGGATATAGAGATATGCAAAATACCAACTCTAGCGGATATGACGCCGTTAGCCGCTTATCTTTCGAGCCTCAATTCGAGAAATTCAAGATGGGTTTTCATGTATTGGGTAGAGCGGGTAACGTTATTGGTGCTGCTGGAGATGAATGCCAAGAAGGAAAAACAAATTGTCTTGCCTCGGATAATAATCTTAAAACGAAAAAAGAAAGAGATCTCCGCGCACAACACAGTGAATCACTCGGGGGTGAATACACATTCTTATTCGCAAACAATATAAATCTAGGAGTCGGTGTGCTCTGGAAAAAACAATACAGAGGAATTACGATTGATAAACTCAACCAAAATACAATGCCTGTTTATCAATCGGATTTAAAAGACCGAGCATTCTATGGATGGATTGGCTTTGGACTCGCAGATTTTCAGTTTGTAATCAGAGGAGAGACTGGAAGAGGGGTTAACGGAGCATTCACCCCTGTAGCAGATAGAAAGAAATTTGTGCGAAAATCTTTTTTTGTGGAATATAATTATTCTGAGTCAGTGCGCTTTGCTATTGGTGGGTCAGAACTTATCCAATACGATAGTGATGGAATTAGGGAGAGAACTTATGTAGATCCATTTGGAGATATTTCTACAAAAGAAAAATATAACTCTCAACTACTAAGCGGAACTCCAACAATCACAGCTTACTCTAACCGCGATAGGCAATTATTTATAAAATCAACTATGGACTTTTAGGAAACAATATCATGAAATTAAATCGATCTAATTTTTTAAAAAAAACGGCGGTGGGAATAACAGCAGTAACCGCTTTAAGCAAAACATTCGCTCAAGCTTTGCCATCGGAAAAAAAGGCTGGTAGTGCAGCCATAAAGAAAGTAGCCATTGTAGGAGCAGGTCTCTCGGGACTCTATAGCGCCTATCTTTTAAAAAATGCAGGTTATGATGTAACCATTATCGAAGCAAAGAATCGAATGGGAGGAAGAATTCTTACTTTTACCGATGACGAATCAAAATTGACAGCAGAACTAGGAGGAGAATGGATTCAGGAAAATCACTCTGCAATCAAGAGCCTTTGCAAAGAATTAGAAGTTGAATTGAAAGCATACATAACAGCAAAAGATATTCTTATTGGAGATAAATTCACAGAATCAAATCTAGTAAAACCAAATCTAGAAACAAAAGAAATCTTAAGAAGGGTTCTTTCCCTCTACGAAAAAATGTCTCCTGAAAAAAAACAAGGTTTAGACAAACTAGACATTTATTCCTTTTTAAAATACCAAGGAGTAACAGAAGATGAGCTTTATCTACTGGAAATGAAATACAGTGTATTGCTCGGAGAAAGTATCCGAAATATATCTGCAGAGAAAGCAATTGGAATCTTTGAATCTCACGAAAATGGATTTCCATTTCAATACAAAATACAAGCCGGTTCCGATAAAATCATTGAATCTTTAAAAAGCAAACTCAAAGGAATTAGTTTCTTAATAGCTGATCCGGTTCTTTCAATAGAAGATGTGGCTAGTAGCGTTAAGCTTAAAACAAAATCAGGAAAGGAATTTATAACAGATGTTTGCATACTAGCTATTCCAGCTACACAACTTGGTTCAATTAAATTTTTACCTGAACTACCGAAAGACAAAAAGCTTGCAATTCTTCAATCCCGCTTAAGTAGAATGACAAAAGGATTTGTAATTTATAAAGGAACTGATTATGTTAGAGATAAACTTTATGTGCAAAGTGACGGAACTTTCCAGAGCATTTATTCTGGTAACAAGAACAAAGGATTAAACAAAGGAATGCTTACGTTAGTCACTACAGGTGATCGTGCTGATGTAAGTTCAAGAATATCTTCTGAGTTCCAAAATACTTTTATTAAAAATGGCTTAGAGAATATTGAATTACTTTCTACATTAAAATTAGAAAAGATTCAATTGAAAGCATGGCAAAACGAACCATACATAGAAGGGGCTACTTCTGTTTATTCGACAGGGACCTATGACATAAAATCAATCTTAAAACGTAATCATGGACGAATCCATTTTGCAGGTGAGCAATTAGGAAATCATAATGGAACAATGGAAGCAGCTCTCTTGTCTGCCATCGAAGTAATTAATAGTCTATAACCGACTTAGTGATGATGGTGATCCACATCATCCACTTTTTTTTCTGCATCTACTTCTCCGTTTATAATCGGACTAGAAATACTATGAGCTGAATGATTATGGTTCATGCGAAAGTATACAGTGCTAAGACCAATGATGATTATCCCAATCCCGACAAGAGAGGCATAATCTTTTAAAACATAAGACTTAATCCTATGAAAGCCAAGCCCGAAAAGTAAAAGCCCTGGCAGGGTTCCAAGAAAGAAAGAACTCATTGATATTCCGCCTAATAGAGGATTGCCGGTAGCCAGTGCCATAGCGAATGCAGGATATAGAATCGCACAAGGCAACAATCCTGTAAACATTCCAAACACAAAAGAAAATAAAATAGTATGAGTCGATTTTCTCATAAACTCGATGAACGGGAAAAAGATTTTTTTGATTATCTTATTGGCACCACTATCTGGAATTAATTTCTTATTCATAATAAGAGCAATGCCCGTGATGACGATGAATACAGTTGAGAGGATAACAGATATATTCTGTATCCTTGTAACTTCACCAGATAGATTTAAGCTAAATCCAAGAAAACCCATCAAGAATCCGATAAGAGTGTAAGAAGTAAAACGTCCTAAGTTATAAACTACATTTGTGATTAACTTTGATTCGCCGATGATGTTGAGCATCCCAACAAACGGACCGCACATAGTAATACAATGAAAGGAACTACTTATACCATATATAAAGGAAGAGATGAAAATAATTTCATAACTCATTTTTTATTTCCTTTTCATCGTCAAAAAGAATTCTATATTTAGGTGCCTCGATGTCTTCAAACTGTCCATTCTTAACGGAAACTAAGAAGATAACTAATCCAGATAATGCTATTATAAATGCGATTGCAATTGTTAAAAATAAAGCTTCCATTTTAAACCTTCCTGGCATATAATTTTAATAGAAAAGAATTTGCTACTACTGTCAAAGAACTGAGTGTCATAAATAGTGCACAATAAACAGGCTGCATGAGACCAAATGCGGCTAAGGGCAACATAATTGAATTGTATAAAAGCGAAATTCCAATGTTTTGTTTTATTGTGCGAGAGGTTAGTTTTGCGTAACCGATAGCCAGTCTAACACCTTTAAGATCATTCTTCATTAGAATAATATCAGCTTTGTCAATGGATATGTCTGATGCAAGTTCTAACGAGATTCCAACATTCGATTTTGCTAAAATTCCTGCATCATTAATCCCATCTCCCACCATTGCGACAATTTTATTTTCTGCCTGTAAGGTAGTTAAGAAATTTAATTTTTCATCCGGCTTCAATTCCCCTTGAAACTTTTCAATTCCTAATTCATCAGAAATTCGTTTTACGTTGCTGATTTCATCTCCGGATAATAGTTGTATATCCCTAACTATTTTTTTTAGTTTAATAATTTCTTCTTTAACTCCAAAGCGAGGAGTATCATTTAAAAGTAAAAACCCCATATAATCATTGTTAATACTAACATGAATATAAGTTCCAGATTTATCGTTTTCCTTGGCACTTTCGAGAACTTGTTCGGGAGACTTAGTTTGCTTTGCTATAAAATTGAGATTACCCAAGCATATACGATAATCAGTATTCTTGTGTTTAATCATCCCAATAATTCCTGAGCCCTGAACTTCATTTATTTCTACAACTTGAAACTCTATCTGTTTATTAAATGAATCATCAGTTTCATCAAATGCGGTTACTATAGATTTTGCAATAGGATGAATCGATTTTTTTTCTATTGCATAAATTAGATTCTTAGTCAAGGTTGAATGCTTAACGGATTCTTCTGTTACTTTTAAAGTTCCTTCTGTCAAAGTTCCTGTCTTATCAAAGATTAAGGTGTCTAACTTCGATAAAGGCTCAATGATATCAAGATTCTTTAAGATGATTCCTTTTTCGGAATTAATAATATTGTTAATGACAAGAGTAGAAGGAATTGCAAGACCAAGAGCACAAGGACAAGCAACGATTAACACAGATATTGCGCTGATAAGAGAAAATTCAAAGTTAGATGAATAAAGCATCCAGCCAACGAAAGATGCAGAAGAAGTAAATAAGACAACGGAAATAAACTTAGTTGCAATCTTATCTGTCTTTCTCTGAATAGAAGGCTTTTCTAAGAGTGCATCTTCAATCATTCTCTGCAAGACTGAAAGAGTAGAATTCTGACTTGAGTTTAATACTTTCAAATAAATTCCACTTGAAATGGATAATGAGCCTGCAAAAACTCGTTCACCTTTCATCTTAGTAACTGGCTTTGATTCACCGGTTAAGAAGGATTCGTCTACGTGTGCCTGCTCTGATTCTAGAATTCCATCAACGGAGAGTCGTTCTCCCGCTTTAACTATAATTAAGTCTTCTCTTTTTACTTGGCTAGCAGATACTTTCTTTTCTAAACCATCTTCAATGACTGTGCAAAGTTCAGGAAGTTTACTGAGCAAGCTGTTAATCTTCCTATTGGCGATATTTCTAGATACAGCTTCAAGGTATTTTCCAATTAGAATAAATAAGAAAATGGTGCAGATAGAATCAAAGTAAACCTCTCCTTTGTCGCTCAAGGTCACATATACACTATAAAAGTAAGCGAGTGAAATTCCTAGAGTTAAAAGGAAGTCCATATTTAGAGTTTTGTTTTTTAGTCCATAATAGGCACCGCGAAAAAAAGGGACGCCCGAGTATATATACACGGGCGTGGCTAGGAGCCAAGAGTAGAAATGGAATAATCTTTTAAAACCTGAATCAATGCCAGAAAAGTATCCAGCATACAATGAAACTGTGAACGCCATAATGCTTCCAAACGAAAAAGCAGCTACAACCATACGAGTTAATAAATCTGTCGCATAATTATTATTTGCCTTTTCCTTTTTCCAAGGGGCATACAGTTTTGGTATATATCCAATGCTTTGAATAATGGAAAAAATTTGAGATAACTTCAATACGGAGTCATCCCAAACGATATGTGCTCTACCTGTAGAAAAATTAATTCGGACCTTTTGAATTCCTTTTGTTTCAGATAATACTTTTTCATTTAACCAAACGCAGGCTGAGCAGTGAATGTTGGTTACATTAATATAAACTTCGGAATGGTTTATATCCTTTCCGGTAACAAACTCTGTATATGTAAGTTCGCTATCTAGATTTTCAGCTTCTTCCCCTTTATAGGATACGATTGGATCTAGGTTAGAAGAACCACGAAGATTATAAAAATAATCTTTTCCCATTGCAGAGATGAGTTCGCTTACAGTCTGACAACCTGTGCAGCAAAAATATCTCTGCTCATTGTCAACTGTTGAGGAAACAATTATATTTTTTGGAATTGGATTATGGCAATGATAGCAATGATCTAACTCCGCTGCCAAAGATTCTACTTTTTCATTACCAGAGTTGGTATCTGTAGGTTTAGAATCTTTCAGCAGGCTTTTTATCATTTAACAAGAACCATATAAGTCTTTTCAAATTTTCTTCCCTTAAGGTCAGCAGTCAAAGTAACTTGCCAAGATCCATCAAAGGGAAATTCGAGATTTGCTTTATAAACTCCATCTTTATCAAATATGAGTTCTGTTTTCTCAGTATATTTGTTCGTTGCAGTTCTTTCTCTAGTAAGGAAAAGTTTTGCATCATTAACAGGCGCATCTTTTTGAATGAGCTTTACTTGAACTTCTTGCTTTGCTTTTGTTAGATTTGATCCTGCTTGCAAAAGAATAGATTCAAATCTATAACCCTCTATTTGCAACTGTTTACTCTTTGCAATTTCCTTTTCATAGTCCATCCCTTTTTCGTAATAGTTCTTATCTATCACAGGCTCATGTCCCGCCATGGCAACGTTAATTGTATGCCATGTAGCAACAATCAAAGCAGCAAATGCAAGACCTAAGATAGTAAATAGGAATCTGACGCTATTACCACCTTCGGATGGCTTTGGTTTTTGCTCATTGGATGGTTGGGTCATTAGGTAACCTCAAAGGTAAAGTTTTTGTGATTTTATAAGATGGATTATTTACATCTTCAATGTTCATCATAATCTGAAATGTGGAAGAAGGTTTTTCTGCTTTGGGCAGATTTTTAGTTTCAATGAAAATTCTAAGTTGAGCACTACCATTAGCAGGAACATTAACTGTAGCCCCTTCTTTTCCTGTGTGGATAACAGGGTTTAACTTTTCACTGTCAACGATTTCCATTTTTAATTCTCTGTCTTCATAGGTCATGTTACGAAGGTTCATATTATAGAAATTACGAACTTGTTGTCCTGGAATAATCATAGGTTCTAAGCTTCTTTCAGGAATAATGCTTGCATAGATTGGAACACGATTTTTCAGCAATACCGCTGCTGTAGTAAGAGTTGTTGTTATAAGAATTGCATATATTACTGTTCGAGGTCGAATCCATTTTATCTTTTCATTTTTTTCGACTCTGTTTAGCGAATCATAATTGATAAGCGATTTTTTATTTTCTTTTCCCATTTGAATTGTGCAGGCATCAACGCATTTACCGCAGGCGATACATCCAAGATTCAATCCATCGCGAATATCAATACCAGTAGGACAAACCACAAGGCACATATTACATGCAGTGCAATCCCCAATTTTTTCTTTTTTATTTCTACGAGGCTCTCCTCGTTTAAAATCATATGTTATATTATAAGAATGCCCATCCATCATAACAGTTTGAAATCTAGCATACGGACATGCATATTTACAAAACTGCTCTCTCACTACGGTCATATCAATGTATAACGCCATAGCGAAAAATGTCCAAAAGTATGGAAAACTTTTGTCCTTTAAATCAAAATTCATTAATTGAGTAATCATTTCAACGGGATCATTGAAATAAGCTACTATATGAAAGGCAGCAAAGAAAGAGAAAACAATCCAAGCAAAGTATAATAGAAACTTTCCTATTGGACTAGCATCTTTCTTGCCGTATTTGCTTCCTAAAATAAATCGACCGATTATATCAAAAAAATCGGTAAAAACGGTCTGCGGGCAAGCCCAACCACACCATACTCTTCCTATAAGGGAAGTAAAGAAGAATAGTGACAGACCGGCTGTAATCAGAAACAAATGCAAGAAAATTCCTTCTTGAGGAATAAAGATTCCCCCTAGAAGGTGAAATTTTCTTGCTGGAATATCCAGACGCATTAAGGGCTTACCCGCCCAAGAGAGCCAAGGAATGACGATATAAATCAAACCTAAGATCGCTTCTACTACATACCTCTTATTTCTAATTGCCCCTGTAATATGTCTGGAGATTACCATTTGTTTGTTCCTTAATTTTTACTTCTACTTCTTTAAATCCGGATTGATGCTAGCAAGCCAAGCTAAGACTTGATAGACTCTTTCCGAGCCAAGAGATGCTTTGTGTGGAGGCATTGGTCCTCTACCTGTTTTTGTTTTCTCAGCAGGAATGCCTTCCATAACGAGTGTATAGATTACAGCATCGTTATTGCCATGAATCCATTCACTGTCTGTAAGGTTCGGTCCAACTAATCCTTTTGCTTCTGGTCCATGACAAGCAGCACAAATGCTTTGGAAGTTTTTCTTTCCTTCTTCAATTGCATCTGCCTTATCTCGGAGTGGATTAGATCCATCTGCACTCACAAGCACTTTTGCTTCAGGAAATTTAGTTTCATGCTCAGCAACTTCCTTTCTGAAATTATCTTCCATTTTCCAATCTGAAAACCAATGAAAGTAAATGGGGTAAACTATTGCAAAAACAATTGCAAGTCCGAAAAAAAGTTTCCACCATTCTGGCATCGGATTATCCGCTTGTTGGATACCATCAAATTCTTTATTATGATCCATATCTAGTCCTCATCTAACATTCTATATTTTGGAGTTTCTACCAATTCTCTTCTCTTCTTACTATACAAGTAATACGTAATATAGCAAACTGCCACTATCATGACGGGAAGCCTAAGAGCTTTATAAATCATGAGCGCACTCATTACTTGATCTTCCATAGTAGGTTCCTATTTAACGCTTTCCTGCAAGTTTGCAGTATCACGTCCGAGTTTTAAAAGGTAAGCGATTAAAGCATCCCCTTTCGTTTTTCCCGCTACCAAGGATTCAACTGAATCATAGTCAGCTTGGGAATAAGGAACCCCAACTTTTGCAAGACCTTGCATATGGCTTCTAATAGAATCAGGGTTAATTGTAGCATCTGCATCAAACAACCATTCATAAGAAGGCATGATAGAACCAGGAGAAGTCTCACGTGGGTTAATCAAGTGACGCTTATGCCATTCTACAGAGTCTTGGATTTGGGATTCGTGTGCTAAATCAGGCCCCGTTCTCTTGGATCCCCAAAGGAAAGGGTGATCGTATACATACTCTCCACCTTTTGAATATCCATCTCTGCCATAAACTTTCTTAGGATCAAAACGATCTACTTCCCATTTAAAGGGACGAATCATTTGAGTATGACAGTTGTTGCATCCTTCCGCTTGATAAATGTCCCTTCCCGCCAATTCAATTGCAGTGTAAGGCTTTACAGCAGAAATAGGAACAACGGTTTGTGTTAAAAAGAAAGGAGGAACTAATTCAAATAAACCACCGATTAAAACGGCAATGGTTGCGTAGATTGTGAACTTTATTCCATTCAAATCCCATTCTTCTGAAATATCAGAAAACCAATCAAAAAATTTTTGCATCATGATAAACCTCCTTAACCTTTCACTCTTAGGTCTACTTCTTTGAATCCGCTACCTGCAGTTCCAATTGTCTTGACCAAGTTATATACCTGAATAATGAATCCCACTAAAAAGAGCAATCCACCAACGGCACGCATAAGTCTATATGGTTTTAATAAAGCAGTGATTTCTACCCAGTTTGGATACTGTAAAAATCCTTTATCGGTAATAGCACGCCACATAACCCCTTCCGTAATACCAGATACCCACATAGAAACGATATAAAGTAGGATACCAATTGTTCCTAACCAGAAGTGAGTATTTGCCAATTTTTCAGAATAAAGATTTGTGTTCCACATTCTAGGAACTAGGTAATAAAAAGCCGCCATTGACATAAATCCTACCCAACCTAGAGTTCCACTGTGAACGTGTCCAACAATCCAATCTGTATTATGACCAAGTGCACTAACTGCACGAATAGAAAGAAGCGGTCCTTCAAAAGTGGACATACCATAAAAGGTAATCCCCACAAGCATCATTTTCAGAGTAGCATCTGTTTTGATTTTTTCTTTCGCTGCCGTCAGCGTCAAGAATCCGTTCAACATACCACCCCAGGAAGGCATCCAAAGCATGATACTAAATACCATACCTGTGGTCTGTAACCAGTCTGGTAAAGGAGAAAAAAGTAGATGATGCGGACCTGCCCATATATACAAGAATATTAAACTCCAAAAGTGAATAATGGAAAGTTTGTGACTGTAAATTGGTTGTTTGATGTGCTTCGGAAAATAGTAATACATCAAACCTAAGAATGGAGTTGTGAGAACGAACGCAACCGCATTGTGCCCATACCACCATTGAATGTTTGCATCAAATACCCCAGAAAAGACAGAATAAGATTTAAATAATCCCACTGGAATAGCCAGATTGTTCACGATGAAAAGAATTGGAACAGTCACGAAAGATGCAATATAGAACCAAATGGCAACGTAGAGTTGTTTTTCTTCGCGCTTAATAATTGTCATCAGGTAGTTTACAAAGAAAATTACATACCAAATTACAATTAATAAGTCCAAAGGCCATTCTAATTCAGCATACTCTTTTGCTTGACTTAAACCCAATGGCAGTGTAATCGCTGCACCAAGTATAGTTAAGTTATAGAGAAAAAGATGAACCATAGCGAGCTTATCACTCCAGAGTCTAACTCTTAGAAGCCTTTGGGCTGAATGGTAACCGGTGGCAAAAATTGCACTTAAAGCAAATCCAAAAATTGCCGCATTTGTATGCAATGGACGTAATCGTCCAAAGCTAAAATATTGCAGATAGTTCAACTGCGGAAAAACCAATTGAAAAGCAACAATCACACCGATTAGCATGGCGGCAATACCCCATACAAAGGCGGAAATGATAAAAGCTTTTACAATGAAATCATTGTATTTTGTATCAGAGCTGTTCGAAGTAACGGTCGAACCAGGTGATGAGTTTGTATTCATATATATATCCTTCTCCTTGCTTACCGAATTATTCTCTCATCGAAAAGAATCAAAGTGATTTTATAAGTTTTGCTTTCAAACTAATATGATATTTGTCATATGGTAAAAATAGGTATTGCGAATAAGAATTGTAAGGTGACAAAGTATAGATAAATAAAGAAAATGGCTGTCCTTGTTCAACGTTATCAGCCATTTCAGCAGGATTAGGATGGAAGACAAGATTAAATGTGCAAATTGTTCGAGTAGAGAGCATGGAGTTTTCAAATGTGTCGGCTCTGAAACTTTGGATGAAATTTCTGGAAATAAATCATTTTTTCATTACAAAAAAAAAGATGTAATTTTTAAGGAAACCGAAAAGATCATGGGTTTCTATTGCATAAAAAGTGGACTAGTCAGAACCTATAAGACTTCCGGAGCAGGCAAAGAGCAAACTTTCCAAATTGCTGGCAAAGGTAAATGGCTTGGATTTAGAGACATTATTTCGGGAGAAGAATCCAATCACTCGTCCGTTTGCTTAGAAGACGTAGAAGTATGCTACATTCCCAAAGAAACCATAACAAGATTAATCAAGACAGATGAAAAATTTCAAATTGAAGTAATGAGATATCTAGCCGAAGAGTGGAAAGAAATGGAAAACCATGTTCACTCTATGGGCACAAAACAAATCCACAGCAGACTCGCCGAACTACTAATTACATTTCACGGAGCTGCCGGTAGCGACGACCCCGAATTAAATATCAATGTAACCCGTGAAGTAATGGCTACCTGCATAGGCACTACGACAGAAACCTTAATCAGAGCCTTAGCAGATTTCAAAGATAGAAATTGGATTAAAATAGAAAAAAATAAAATTGAGCTTCTTAATTTGAAAGCTTTGTATAATCTTTCCGAAGCTTCGGCAGTGTAAGGGAAGAGAAACTGTTCTTCTTGTAAGCCTTTTTTTCTTAAAACTAATTTTACAGCATTTTCTACACCAGCTCTGACTTGTTCCTTGTAGTCTTCTGTCGATTTGTTTTTACTCCTAGCCTAACATGAATAGCATCGTATAGAATTTTTTCTAAAAGTTTTAATCGCAAGTCTTCATGCTTTTTATCTTTTTGGAAATCTCTTAAAAAATCATCTGTAATGATAGATACATCCGGTGTTGGAATTCCAACCATTGCAAAAATATCTTTTACTTCACTAGAAGAAATACTTTTATCTAGAAGACTACGAATTGCTTTATTTCTTTCATCTTCTGTTTTACGATTCGGTGGAGTTTTGTATTTATGAACCTGGTTTCGAATTAATTGGTAAATAGCAATTTCATCTTCATAGAGGCTAATCTCTTTTAGGTGCGATACTAACGAATACGTTCCGGCAAGTGCATATTCTAATTCTAAAAATGTTTGAATTCTATTTTCCTCTTCAATGATATACCCAAACATTTCTGTCAGCAAATCTTTTTTATCCTTTGCATATTTAACGTCATGACCGTATTGAGTTCGATGAGCTTCATCTGCTATAACGATAATATTTTCTCGAAGGGAAAGTATTGGGTGCTCTGTTTCTTCTTCCTTGAGTTGAAATTTTTCAATAGTGGAAAATATGATTTCTCCACCTTCTGATCGCAAGAGAGAACGCAATTCGTCGACAGATTCAGCATGTTGGATATTTCCAATATAAGAAGCGCATAATACGAATTGGTCAAAGAGTTGTTTATCTAAATCATTTCTATGTATTTGAATCAATATAGTCGGGTTTTTAAATTCACTGCTCTTTCTTAATATTTTAGAAAAGAACAGCATGGATTAAGATTTACCGGATCCTTGCGTATGCCAGATAACTCCTATTCGTTTATCTGCTTTCGGTTGAATTGCTTCTTTTGCTTTTTCAATTGCAAATCAAACTGCAAAAAATTGATGATACTTTGCTCCCTTCTTAATATTCAAATCACCGGAGGTCTCAAATAAAATGAAATAGCGAATATAACTGAGTAGCCTCTCTTTAGGAAAAAGTCCTTCGATGAGAGTTTTCATTGCTCCAGTGTGAAATTTTTCGACTAGTTTTCCATCAATGGTTTTCCAAGGAGCATACCATTCAAAGGAAGAACTCCACATCCCATGAGAAGATCCATGTGATTTAGGTGTATCTTCTTTTGGTTCGCCTACTACCCCACCATCCGAAAGAATAACAATTTCATTATAATCGAAAAGCAAAGGAATATCATTTCTATAATGTTGGATTTGTTGAAATGCACCTTCTACAGTCGTATTGGAATCATTCGGATTTTTTAATTCAAAGAGAACTAGCGGTAATCCGTTGATGAATAAAATTATATCCGGTCGCCTATCGTTATTTCCAGAAATCGAAAACTGGTTTACGATCAGGAATTCATTTTCTTCTGGATTCTCCCAATCTATTAGGTAGATGTGATGGCTCACCTGTGGAGGCTGGGACTGTAAGTCAGGAAGGCGTGGTTGTAAGTCAGGATATATATCCTGACTTACAACCACGCCTTCCTGACTTGTTGCTAGGCTCGCAACTTCTATTCCGCCAACTAGCATTTCATGGAAATTTTTATTTCGTAAATCGGCTCTTGCTCCATGAATGGATTTTACTTTCACTAAAATCTCTTGAACGGTTTCTTCTGGTAATTCGCTATACTTTTTATTTAGAAATTTTCTTAGTCTATCTTCTAAGACTACTTCTTTTTGGGATGCTCGCTCTACATCACCGCCGGATAAATAATCGTATCCTAAATTCTGTAAACGGTTAATTGTATTTTTTTCAAATTCTGATTCTGTGGAGTGTCTTATGGATTAAGGCTCTCTAATATTTTTTTTGCCTTCTGGGTATATCATTAAAAAATGTTTTAAGTTCCATGTTAAAATTTTTTTTGATATTTTCTTTAATATATTTATTTACAATGATAGGATCAATTTTTGGCTTCACAGGTAAAGCTGTCAGAACCGAATATAATTCAGCAAGTGTATGAGATGAAATAAGACCCTGCTCTTTTCCTGTGATTACTTTTTCTAGCCAATAAAAAGATTTTTCAAAATTAGGATGATCTTCGACAAAAGATGCTATTAAAACAGATGTATCAAAATAGATCATTTTATCCCCTGCAAATAATGAATTCTATCTTCTCGCATTTTTTTTTCAAAATCAAGAATTGTTTTTTTATTTTCCAATTTGCCGGTATAAATTAATATATTATTCTTTTTCTTTAAATAGTCCGTGTTCTTAACCGGAGAAACTAATAGTTGAATCATTCCCTTCTCTTCTTGTAATTCAAGAGCCCCACCTTCAGAAATTCCTAATCTATTTCGAATTTCTTGGGGAATTAAAATTCTACCGAATTTATCTACTTTTAAAGAAATCGCACTCATAATATCCCTCCTTTACAAGATGAAATGAATCTATTGGCAAATTCTGTTCTAGCATTGCCAATTTGTCAATAGCAATTTCTACAATTCTTTTATATTTGAAAACCTGTTGGTGAGGATATATATCCTCACCAACAGGTTTTCGAAATTCACTCCACCCTCACATCCCCACTTAACAACCGTGGAAGAAGATAATCGCGAGTTGCCGTAAGAGATTGGATTTCAGAATTGTTATAAAGTATTAGCCTGAATGACTTACTAATATGTCCATTAAAATTCTCAAGTATTCTTAATGGAGGAATAATAAATGGTATTGAATTCAAATTTTGTTGAGTAATTTTTGGTTGAACTGCTCCTGTTATATAAGGTGTGATAACAAACTTATTAAAAAATAATTTTATATGTTCTGTAGATATTTCTGATTTTCCTTGTAGAATATGAGCATGATTATTTACCCAAAATTTCCCTTGGACATACTGAAGAACTGGTAAACCATCCGTAGTTGAACAACTACCGTCTTCGGCTAATAACAAGTAAACTCCATCAAAAAGATATTCATCAACATAATCCATGATTGATGCAGCTCCATGATAGGGATATTTTTTTTCACACATGACATCTTTTGATTTTTGGACAATGGAATTCTCTTATTATCAAAGTTACTAACCACATCTCCTAACTTCCCCACACTCCACCCCTCTGGAATCATTCCCATTTCGGGATGTTCGATTAATTTTCCAAAGGGACATTCGGTTGCTTCTTCTTTTGCGCCAGGCGGAAGACCAAAGTTGACGAAATAATAACGATAAACCGCCATTGCCATTTCTTCTAACGTTTCATTCATCCGACGATTGAGTTCTATCTTGTCGTCTAAGTCACCGAGGACTTTGGCGATTTTTTTTTGGATTGGGAGAGGTGGGAGAGTAATCTGAAATTTTTCCAGTATTTCTTTTGTTAATGCTTTCCTTGTTGCACCAAATTGAGAAATGGACAATAGAGTTTCTTGAATATTAGGTGAACGTAAGAAGAAATTCAAATAGTCATTATTAACGATACTCGGATTTGCCCTTAAGATAGAAACATGTTGATTAACTCTAGCCGGTAGAATATTCTTTGGAACTTTGCATACTCTAGCAACAGAATCACCAGTAATATTAATTAATATATCTCCATTTTCAACTTTGACATTGTTTAGTTTACTTGCCTGCTCTTCACCAATAAAAGCAAGCCCTTCTTTACTAAAATGACCAAGTAAAATATTTTGACTTCGAATTAAAGAAATGCCACTTGATCTATATGCACTTGATCCACCAGTTGGAGTAGCACCGCTTCCGATTTTAATACAGACATCTTGCAGTGGAAAGGTTTTCCATTCACTCATTTAAATTACAACCCCAAGAGCTTCTCGAAGAGCATTTGATCTTTCAGATTTGCCTTTAGCCTCAACTTCTGTTAAGAGAGTAGGAAGTTTTTTAGCTCCCTTCTCATTCATTAAGAAAGCATGGAGATCATTTTTAGTTTCAGGAAAAACTTGGTGAGGATATATATCCTGACCAACAAGTTTTTCCTGATCCATAAAATCATTCCCTGCTATATCTCCTAACTTTACTGTTTTCCAATCAGTCATATTTAAATTACAACCTCAATTACTTTCTGTTGAAAAAGATAATTCTTTTCTAAAAGAGGATAAACCTGTGGGTGAGGATATATATCCTCACCCACAGGTTTATCCTCATCCACAGAAGATTTTTCCTGATCTATAGATCTATTCTTTTCTAAAGTTTTATTCTGATTTATAAATTTACTCATTTCCAAGGACTTATCTTCATTCATAGATTTTCCTTCTCAATGAAATTATTTTTTGGATTTGTAGATAAGTATAAATTAGAAGAGTGATAAAATTTTTGTAGAGGATGACTCTTTTCTAAGAGAGGAAAACTTTGTGGGTGAGGATATATATCCTCACCCACAAAGTTTTCCTCACCCACTGTAATATCCTCTTTAACAGCTATATCCTCTTTAACAGCTATATCCTCTTTAAAATATATATCCTCTTCAATAAAAAGCCATTTATTTTCAGGTAATTTATGTTTTATCCATTGAATTTTTAAATATTGAATATATGCATTCAATTCACTTTCATTTCTCACAACTCTATCATGAAAAGATTTTTGCCAAATTCCTCCTTTGCTAATATGAAGAGAAGAAGTCCTTTTTATATTGTGAAGGATAGATGAGATACTTTCCTCGAACGAAGAAGTTTGAATTAATAAATGAATATGATCTGGATTGATTTTGTATCCATATAAATGAAAATTCTTAATGGTCTGACAAAATTTTATATCATTGCTAAGAATCATACAATTCTCATCTTCGTTAAAATAAGGAAACCTATCTTTTGTAACCGTTGTAACAAAATAGATTGCACCTGGAATATTTAATCTAGTATCAGAAATATTTTTTCTCATAGTTACATTACCTGACTTAGCGCTTCTCGAAGAGCATTCAATCTTTCTGATTTGCCTTTAGCCTCTACTTCTGTCAGGAGAGTAGGAAGTTTTTTAGCTCCCTTCTCATTCATTAAAAATGCATGGAGATCATTTTTGGTTTCTGGAATTTTATGTTTCTTTAATAGGTCTTTTGATTTAGTGTCATCTAAGACTTTTAGTAACCAACCTTCTAAATCAGGCTCGATTTTAATTACTTTATGATTTCTAGTTTCATCTTTAAAAATTTCCACCGCATAAGATGAATGAACCAACTTTAAAGATTCAAAATACTTTGGTGTAATTTTTCCTGAATCTTTGTCCGTGAGAGCTGTTAATTTTTTATTTGATTCTTTCTCTAGACGCTTTGCGATATTTCCAGAACCGAAATGATGGTCTACTTTGGAATAGCCGCAATACTTCATTAGGGCTTCATCCCCGTTACATTCAACTAAAATCATGCTTGCTCTGTATATTTTTTTAGATTCAGAAAAAAGCTTTCTTCCATTTCATAGATTTCAGAAAATTTTTCTTGTGGGAAGGAATAAGCTTTTGTTTGATAGTCTTCATAATAGGTAATATAAATTCGCAAATCCTTTGGATCTGTTTTTTGTAATATAGAAGAAAGGAAAGGAAAATTATGAGTAGCCACAAAGTATTGATTCGAAGTATCGAGAGCTATTTTTTCTCCAAGATATTTATTATAAAAAGGAAACACTTGTGCTTCCGGCTCTTCTAAAAGCAAAGTAGAATTTTCCGTATGCATAGCCGTTATATAGAAAATAATTCTTTGCAAACTATCAGAAAGACTCACAAATGGATACTCATACAAAACCCCATCTTGTTCTTTTAAAATTTTAATCGTATTTTCATTTGGATTTAATCCTAGTTTTAAATCATAATCAGAAAGAATTTCTGTAATGATTTTTTTAAGACTTCCTCTTGTTAAAATAATTTGAGGAAGATTATTTCCAAATGGAGCATTTAATCGTTCAGTTGTCTTATCGTTAAACTCTGAGGCTAATTTGAATTTGTAGTAGAAAATATTTTCAGAAAGATAAGCATTAACAACTCCTATTAAGTCAGAATTGTTTAAAAAATAATTTAATTTAAAATTTTCATTTATATGACTCTTTACTTTTCCAAATCTAGCTTCAAAAACTTTTTGTGCCTTATCCCTATCTGATCCAAGAACACTTCTTTCAGGGAACTTTACAGGATGAAATAAATTAGTGTATTCTACTTTTGTTTTTGGATCAAAATACTCTACTAAATAATCACCGTCCTTATATTTCATTCTAAAGTTTACTTTATCTGCATCAATGCTTAATGTTCTTTCAATATCTCTATCATAAATCAAATCGTTGTATTCTTTCATTCGAACCATATCTTTAATGGAAACATTTCGTTTGGATAACAACGATATAGCCTCAATGATGTTAGATTTTCCAGAAGCAGGCTTTCCAATAAATAGATTTACTCTTCCAGGAGAAAGGGAAAGCTTTTGTATGGATTTGTAATTTTCAATATCAAGTTTAGTTATCATTTGGATTTCTTACTCCGCTTTCAGACTGTTTAAGTTCTTTTTGATTTCACTTGCCAGTTTAGAAGATTCTTCAAATTGGAGAAACAATTTATCTTTGAAAACTTTCATTTTTTCCTCAAAGGGAGTATCATCTTCTTCCGCAGTTT
>Ga0209174_10001000_pt1 | contig 20474 bp, 16 predicted proteins | sample JI91814BDNA_FD_187505 | JGI IMG/M metagenome (GOLD analysis project Ga0209174, IMG submission 187505) | Wastewater effluent complex algal communities from Wisconsin, to seasonally profile nutrient transformation and Carbon sequestration -... | ecosystem: Engineered > WWTP > Effluent > Algae...
ATGAGGCCCAAAGATCTGCTGATGATTCTTATGATGAAATGAAAGCTTATGCCAAAGATCAGGGCTATGGCTGGTATTATATGGTGGATCAAAATTCATCGCTGGCCGATGCTTTTGGAGCGAACCGGACGCCTGAATGTTTCTTATTTGATGGCAGTGGCAAGCTGGTCTACCATGGTGCTATTGATGATAATCCGAATGATGCAGGTGCGGTAAGCCGTAAACACCTGCGGGTGGCTATTGATGAAGTGCTGGGTGGTAAAGAGGTTACACTCAAACAATCCCGCTCCGTTGGTTGCGGAATTAAAAGGCTCTGACCAACAGATAAAATGAATTAAAAATCCTCCCGGTTAGATACCGGGAGGATTTTTTTTGCAAATCTTTATGGAATTTTTTAAGGACATCATCTAAGCCGGTAAGTATCTTCATTACCTCACCCAAATCAATGCTTATGTCCTCTCGTCAGCTCCTTAGCCGCCTGATCATTTTTGGATTCATGATTTTAGTGGGATTTGCCCTTGCCATGGGTATTTATTACAAGAGTTTTATGGGCATCACCCTGGCCCTGATCAGCCTGGGCGCCGGTATATATTTTCTGCAGATCGTGGCGAAAGCCCGTCGTGAAATGCAGGAAGCCAGGGAAGAACTGGTCTAGATTATTTCAGTATAGCCATGAGTTCTCTTTTCAGTGCTTCCGGGGAGAGTTGTTCCTCAACAAAATTCCGGTAACCCTTTTTGGGATTCACAAAGAGGGTTGCCGGAATTACTCCCGACCATTTGGGGTCAACTTTCGGACAGAAATAATCGGCATTGGTTTCATCCAGCCAAAAGATCTCTGTCGTGAATTTTCTTTTATTTACAAAATTCCTGAGCTGTTTGGGGTAATTTTCTTTCCCATCCAGACTGACCAGTATCAAACGGATACTATCGGTAGCTGAACGGACTCCCTGGTTATGTTTTTTGATCTCTTCCAGGAAATAAGGAATTTCTTCAATACAGGGTACACACCAGGTCGCCCACAGATTGATCACAAGCGGGCGGTCTGTTTCACTGATGATCTTCTCCAGCTCCGTCGCCTTCACCGCCCTGATCTCCTGTGCATGCCCCGCCCAGGCCCATATCAAACAGCATATAAATGTCAGTCTCCGTTTCATGCACTTCCCATTTCGTACTTTGTATTTTGAACTTTGTACTTCATTCATCCCTGTTCTCCTCCCACTTCTTCATCAACGCCTCATATCGGACGGGATCCAGTCCGGGCTGGTTGTAATGTCCTGCCAGCGTTTTTTGCCTAAAGGCTTCATAGAGGGTAACAGCACAGGCTACGCTGATATTGAGCGATTTGATGATACCTACCTGGGGGATGATAAAATTCCCATCTGCCATGGCCCTGATCTCATCACTGACCCCGCTGTGTTCATTGCCAAATACGAGGGCTATGTTTTGTGTAAAATCAATCTCATGCAAACCTATGGCATCGCTGCTGAGATGGGTTGTTAAAATAGTTGAATAGCGCTCACGAAGGGATGAAAAACATTCAGCGGCATCCGTAAATTGATGTATGCTTAACCATTTGGCCGCACTGGAAGAACTGCGTGCACCCCATTTTTTATGACGGGGGATTTTATTATTCAGAATATAGATCTCCTGCAAACCGATCGCATCCGCAGTGCGCATTACGGCGGAAATATTATGCGGATCAAAAACATTCTCCAATACAATTGTAATGTTCCCCTGCCGCTTGTCGAGTACCGATGTCAGTCTTTGCTTTCTTTCCGGTGTCATTGAAATTGAATCCTTTAGCTTGCAAACTTCGTTAAATTAAGTATATTTATAGAAGATGAATTTAAAAGTCTTGCTATGAAATACGCAGCCATACAGAATTATATCAACGGTCAGTTTGTACCCGCCTCTTCCACCCTTACCCTTCCGGTCATCTCTCCGATTGATGGCAGCCATTTATCGGAAGTACCGCTCTCCACGGCAAAAGACCTTGATGAGGCGGTAAAGGCAGCTGCTGCTGCATTTCAGATCTGGAGCCGCAAACCAATCAAGGAGAGAGTGCAGGTTTTTTTCCGGTATAAATTTCTATTGGAAAAAAATATGGATGAACTGGCTAAACTGGTGCAGGAAGAAAATGGCAAGACCTATTCCGAAGCAGTGGCCGAAGTAGAAAAAAGTATTGAACTCACCGAATTTGCCTGTTCCCTACCACAGCTGGTTACCGGTGAAGTACTGGAAGTAAGCAAGGGGGTTGAATGCCGGACCGAGCATGTACCGCTGGGTGTAGTGGCCTCCATCGTACCCTTTAATTTTCCTTCGATGGTACCTAACTGGACCCTCCCCAATGCCATTGCCCTGGGTAATTGTATGATCATGAAGCCATCAGAAAAAGTGCCATTGAGTACCGCCAGGCTGGCTTTACTTTTAAAAGAAGCAGGTTTGCCGGATGGGGTTTTCAATATTGTGAATGGAGACAGTGACATTGTCAATGCTATTTGTGATCATCCTGGTATTGAAGCGGTTTCCTTTGTGGGTTCCACCAAAGTGGCTAAAATAGTTTACCAGCGGGCCACTTCCCAGTTTAAAAGGGCGCTGGCGCTGGGTGGCGCTAAAAATCACCTGATGGTATTACCAGATGCCAAACCTGATATGACAGCCCAGAATGTGGCGGCCAGTATGAGTGGTTGTGCCGGACAAAGATGCATGGCTGCATCAGCAATGCTCGCAGTTGGGGAGGTCGATCATATCATTGAAAAAATCTGTGAAGAGGCCCGTAAGATTATTCCAGGTGACAACCTGGGGGCTGTGATCAATAAAGAATCAAAAAACAGAATTGAAGCCTATATCACGGAAGCGGAACAACAAGGTGCTAAAATCCTGGTGGATGGCCGTAACCCCATCGTGAAAGGAAAAGAACAGGGTACTTATGTGGGGCCCACGGTGATTGATTTTGTCAAACCGGATATGTCGGTGGCTAAAGAAGAAATATTCGGTCCGGTTATCTCCATCATGCGAACGAATACCGTGGATGAAGCCCTGGCGATTGAGAATGCCAATCCTTATGGTAATGCCGCTTCCGTATTCACACAAAATGGCGGAATGGCCCGTTACATCATTGACCGCGCCAGTGCCGGTATGATTGGGGTGAATGTGGGAGTACCTGTGCCCCGGGAGCCTTTCTCCTTTGGAGGATGGAATGAAAGCAAGTTTGGTGTGGGCGATATCACTGGCAAAAGCTCGATTGAATTCTGGACAAAGCTGAAAAAATCAACAACAAAGTGGAATCCTGAAGCGGGGGTAAACTGGATGAGTTGACAACAATCAAAAATATTTCATTCATCACTCAGGAAATTTGATATCACAAATTGTGATATCAAAATGGTTAAAAACAAAGTCTGCTTTAACAATGATCAGGAGTTACTTTGTATAAAATGATACCACAAACTTTTATATTAATATGCTTGATTTTCATAACATCATGTAATGAAAATAAAAAGAATGGGGATTTGTCAAATACAAAAGAGGTTAGCGATTCCAGCTTGTATGCCGATATAGACATGTTTCAACTGAAAGGAATTGACAAAATCGATACCCCGGGATATTTTCCTAATATAAGCATTAAAAAAACGATCGGGGATAGTATACGGATCACATACAGAAGTACAGAAAAAGACTCTTTTGTCAGGGAATATACGTTAATAAACAAAATCTGGACAACTTCTTATGAACACCCGGCAGACACTGGCTACGAAAAAGTTTATGAATACATACTACCAGAAAAGATTATAGAATTGTACTATTTCGGCGATTTAGAGAGGAAAAATTATCACCTCCATGATGCAGCAGTGATAAATAAAAATGGGGCAACCATATATGGATTTGGAGGAGAAAAAGGATTAAATGTCGTGCCGAACCCCGATAGGCTAAATGATGTAAAGAAAATGGCTCAAACATTTATGAAGGACTCAATTTTCGAAAAAAACAGGGTGACATATAATATTTGGGAGAGAATTGATACCCCTTTTGAATTTTCAAAATACCAAGACACAGTGCAATACAATGTTTCTGGCCGATCCTGGCATTGGATCAAAGCATTTGGATGGACACTTAAATAAAAAATTATGCCTACAGTTTCTATTTCAAAATCGTTTGACATCGTCAAGGACAACCTCGACTATAAACTTTTTTTATGGAGCAAACAAAAGGGCATCACACCCATCGAAAACCCCAATTCTTCAAGGTCACAATTTGTGACCTTGAAAACCGGCAGAGGGAGTAATATTAAGTACCTGCCCTATGCTTTTACTGAACAAGGTGTTGCCATGTTAAGCGGCATTTTGAATTCTGACAAAGCCATCGCAATGAATATTGCAATTATGCGGGCGTTTGTTGATATCAGAAAAATACTTGTTCAGGAAAATAATCTCCAGGAACAATTAAAACAAATAAAGGAACGTATAGGAGAACATGATATTCAGCTCAATCAGTTATATGATGCTTTGGAGAATTTATTGGATGAAAACGCCGGTAAAAGAAAATGGGAAGAAAGAGAAAGAATAGGATTTACAATAAAAGAATAAAGAACTTATCAAATAAATTTAACTGAATCCATATGTCAGATATCACAAAAGCGGGGCCACCTGCAAAGAATAGCAGCACATCAGATACAGGAAAGCAAATCATTCAGGATAATCTCGATTATACCCTCTTTTCCTGGAGCAAACAAAAAGGCATTGCACCCATTGCCGTGAAACATGCTGAAGGCGTGTACCTCTACGATTATGATGGCAAACGCTATATTGATTTTTCTTCCGGACTGATGAATGTGAATATTGGTCATGGTAACCAGCGGATCACTCAGGCCGTGGTGAAACAAATGCAGGAAGTGGCCTATGTCACGCCCAGCTGTGTAACAGAAGTAAGAGGAGCATTGGGAAAAAAACTGGCGGAGATTTGTCCTGGCGATCTCAATAAAGCCTTCTTCACTTTATGCGGCGCTACGTCCATTGAAAACGGAATTAAACTGGCCAGGCTCTATACAGGCCGGCATAAAATATTGACAAGGTATCAGTCTTACCACGGTGCTTCTTACGGTGCTATGAGTGCGAGCGGTGATCCTCGTCGGATAGCGATGGACAGTCAACAGGCACCCAATTTTGTCCACTTCGATCTCCCCTATTTGTATCGCTGGGAATATGGAGAAGAGAATCTTTTAAAAGAAGCAGTAGCATCATTGGAAAGGGTAATTGCTTACGAAGGCCCCGGTAATATTGCTGCTATCCTGCTGGAAGGCGAATCTGGTTCATCCGGTTGTTTACAATACCCGGCGGGTTACTTAAAAGCCGTCCGCAGCATTTGCGACAAACATAGCATCCTGCTGATCATGGATGAAGTGATGAGCGGATTTGGCCGCACCGGCAAATGGTTTGGTTTTGAAAACCACGGGATCATTCCTGATATGATTGCCATGGCCAAGGGTCTCACCTGTGGTTATCTTCCTTTTGGTTGTCTGATGGTGAGTGACCGAATTGCAGCTAAATATGATGACACAGTGCTTTCACTCGGATTAACCTATAGTGCCCATCCGGTCAGTTGTGCGGCTGCACTGGAAACATTGAAAATATACGAAGACGATGGACTGATCGCCAATGCAGCAGCCATGGGACGATATGTGGATGAGCAGGTGGAATTGCTTAAGGCAAAACACCCAAGTATCGGCGATTTCAGGAATACGGGTTTGTTGGGCTGTATTGAACTGGTCAAAAACAGAACAACCAAAGAACCTATGGCACCATTTAATGCCAAACCAGATGAAATGGCCGTAATGAATAAAGTGGCAGCAAAGATCAAAGATCTGGGTATGTACACTTTTGTGAGGTGGAGTTATATTTTCATCGCCCCTCCCCTATGTGTAACCAAAGAACAAATTGATGAAGGGCTGGCGATTATTAGTGAAGCGATATGCATCGCAGATGAGAGTATGGGGAATTAGGTATTAGGAATTAGTTATTGGGTATTAGACTTGCCCGCAGAAGCCTTAGCAAAGGCGGGTATTAGTTATTATGATATTAAGATATTCAAAGCTTCTACTTGCTTATGCTTGACTCTTCAGTAAACAAAGATGCATCCCTCATTAATGAGGATCTGGCTCCGATACCAGCAGATAAAAGAACCTGGGGTACCGGTAATTATGCCGCTTTATGGATCAGTATGAGTTTGTGTATTCCCACGTATATGCTGGCCAGTTCATTAATTGGTGGTGGCATGAACTGGTGGCAGGCCATTCTTACTATTTTTCTGGGAAATACCATTGTACTCATTCCAATGATTCTGAACGGACATGCAGGCGCAAAATATGGTATCCCCTTCCCTGTTTTTGCAAGAGCCAGCTTTGGCACGATTGGGGCGAATATACCGGCCATGCTCCGGGCCATTGTGGCTTGTGGATGGTTTGGCATTCAAACCTGGATTGGCGGTGATGCACTGTATCATATTTTGAAAGCCTGGAATCCTTCTTTAGCAGAAGTGGATACCCAATCTCTTTTCCCGCAGGCGTTACCGATGATCTGCTTCTTATTTTTCTGGTTATTGAATATGCTGGTTGTGTATTATGGCGTGGAGAGCATCCGTAAACTACTCGTATTCAAAGCCATCTTTTTACCATTGGCCGCATTTGCGCTGCTGGCCTGGGCGATAACTGCAGCTAAAGGTTTGGGTCCCATACTTGAACAACCTTCTCAATTACATGGAGCTGCTTTCTGGAAGTATTTCTTTCCTGCCTTAACCGGAATGGTGGGATTCTGGGCTACCCTATCATTGAATATACCAGATTTTACACGGTATGCACGTTCACAAAAAGCGCAAATTCGCGGACAAGCCATTGGGCTCCCTACTTCTATGACCCTATTTGCTTTCATTGGTGTGGTGGTTACATCCGCTACCCCAATTGTATATGGCAGCACTATCTGGGATCCCGTGCAGCTGGCAGGTAAATTTGAAAACAAACTGATCGTCAGTTTTGCGATGCTGGCGGTTGTGATCTCTACACTGGCGACCAATATTGCCGCTAATATTGTGAGTCCTGCCAATGATTTTGCTAATCTTGCCCCGAAGAAAATCAATTTTAAAACGGGCGGTTATATCACTGGCATCATCGGCATCCTCATCTTTCCCTGGAAATTAGTGGCGGATCCTAGCGGATATATTTTTACCTGGCTGGTGGGATATTCCAGTTTATTAGGGCCTGTTGGCGGGATCATGATCGTGGATTATTATTTTATCCGTAAACAGCAATTAGAGGTTGATGAATTGTATAGTTTTAAAGGGCGTTATCAATTTAGCGGGGGCATTAATTACAAAGCGGTGCTGGCTTTATTGATTGGTATAGTTCCCAATATTCCCGGTTTTCTGGTAACCATAAATGTGTTGCGAGCGGATATGGTTCCTGCAGTAATCAGCAACATTTATCATTATGCCTGGTTTGTAGGGTTCCTGGTAAGCGGATTAGTTTATTTAACCTTAATGAAGAATGATACACCGCAGAGAACATGAGAAAAAGAGATTTCGCGGAGTTAATCTGTGAAAACGCTTGCTTCTCCTTTCTCTGCGATAACTCTGCTAACTCATTTCTCTGCGGTAAAAAAAATCAGCATGACTACACTCATCAAAAACGGAAGGATCATCACTGCCACCGACGACTATTCAGCAGATATCCTCATCGAAGGAGAAACCATCAAAGCTATCGGCAAGGATCTTCAGGTAAAAGCAGATAAAGAAATCGATGCCACCGGTAAACTGATAATCCCCGGTGGTATTGACCCGCATGTGCACCTGGATATGCCATTTATGGGCACTTATTCTTCCGACAATTATGAAACTGGCACCAGGGCTGCACTATTTGGCGGCACTACCATGGTAATCGATTTTATTTTACAAAAGCAGGGTAATAGCCTGCAAGCTGCACTGGATGAATGGAGAGGCCGTAGTAATGGCAACTGTGTGGGAGATTATAGCTTTCACATGGCCGTGACTGATTTTAATGATGAAACTAAAAAAGAAATCAAAGGATTGATTGAAAAAGAAGGAATCAGTTCTTTCAAAACCTTTATGGCCTATAAAGGTGCATTGATGATTGATGACCGGCAAATGGTAGGACTGATGCAGGAAGTGAAAAAAAACGGTGGCCTGATCAATGTCCATGCCACCAATGGCGATATGATTGATTACCTGATTGCCAAACATCGGGCGGAAGGAAAGTTGAGTCCCTTGTACCATTATCTGTCACAGCCGGAAGTTACAGAAGCAGAAGCCAGTGGTCGCTTCGCTGATCTTGCGAATTACACGGGTTGCCCGGGCTATATTGTTCACCTCACTTGCGAAGGTGCTTTGAATGCAGTGCGGAATGCAACTAGGCGGAATCAAAAAGTTTTTGTAGAAACCTGTATACAGTACCTTATCCTCGATGCCTCATTGTATGAAAAAGAAGATGGCGCGAAATGGGTCATGAGTCCTCCCCTGCGTGAAAAGAAAGACCAGGAAACATTATGGGCCGGTATCAACCAGGGGTTGGTACAGGTGGTGGCCACAGATCACTGTCCCTTTATGTGGGAACAAAAATTAATGGGCAAGGATGATTTCTCAAAAATACCAAACGGTCATCCTGCCATTGAAAACAGGATGGAACTACTTTATAGCGAAGGTGTGCACAAAGGAAGGATCAGCCTGAATAAATATGTGGAAGTAGCCTGTACCAACCCGGCAAAGATCTTTGGTATGTTCCCGCAAAAGGGAACCATCGCCGTTGGAAGCGATGCCGATATCGTCATCTTTGATCCCAATGAGCAACATACCTTATCTGCCAAAAACCATCATATGAATGTGGACTATAGCGGATACGAAGGTTGGCAAATAACAGGTAAGGTAAAGACAGTGTTACTCCGGGGGCAGGTAGCGATAGAAAATAATCAATGCAGGATTCAGAAAGGATATGGTAAATTTATAAAGCGTCAGAAAGTAGGCAATAAAATTTAACCGCTAAGACGCAAAGTCGCGAAGAAACGCGAAGAAATCCTTGCGAATCCCTGCGTCTTAGCGTCTTCGCGGTTAAAAAATTTAAAATTCAACATTTATCATTCAAAATAATCTTTAATGCCCAGAATCATCAAATCAGGCCTCATCCAAATGAGCCTCCCAAAAACTGAAGGCGAAGGAACCATTGCAGAAATCAAAGAAGCCATGGTACAAAAACATATCCCCCTGATTGAAGAAGCCGGGAAAAAAGGAGTTCAGATTCTTTGCTTCCAGGAAATATTCAATACGCCATATTTCTGTCCGGGGCAGGACAAAGCCTGGTATGAAAGTGCAGAGACGGTACCTGGTCCGACCATCGAACGAATGCAGGAATATGCCCGAAAATACAATATGGTGATGATTGTACCGGTATATGAAAAAGAACAGGCAGGGGTTTTGTACAATACAGCTGCCGTTATTGATGCAGATGGAACATATCTGGGGAAGTACAGAAAAAACCATATCCCCCATACTTCCGGTTTCTGGGAAAAATTCTTTTTCAAACCCGGTAATTTGGGATATCCTGTATTTCAAACCAAATATGCCAAAGTTGGGGTGTACATCTGTTATGACCGGCACTTCCCGGACGGAGCAAGGATTCTTGGATTGAATGGTGCAGAGATCGTATATAATCCATCTGCAACCGTAGCTGGTCTATCCCAATACTTATGGAAACTGGAACAACCAGCCCATGCTGCGGCTAATGGATATTTCATGGGATGCATCAACCGGGTTGGAACCGAGAAACCCTGGAACCTGGGTAAGTTTTATGGCAGCAGTTATTTTGTTGACCCTCGTGGACAAATATTTACGCAGGCATCAGAAGACAATGATGAATTGTTGATTGCCGAATTTGATCTGGATATGATTGAAGAAGTGAGATCGGTGTGGCAGTTTTTCAGAGACAGAAGACCGGAGACTTATGGGAAACTGACTGAGCTTTAAATTACTCACCGCAGAGAGAATGAGACCGCTGAGCATTCGCAGAGTTTCTCAGCGAATACTCTTGTCACTCTTTTTCTCCGCGGTAAAAAAAATCGAAAGCAATGGCTATTGCTCCAAACAAACTCACTACGCAACAGTACGACAATAACTTCGCCGACATCCATCCGCCATTTGAGAACAAAACAGCGGCACAGGTAGAAGCAAGTCGTTGCTTGTTCTGTTATGATGCGCCCTGTACCAAGAGCTGTCCTACCCATATTGATGTTCCCAAGTTCATCAAACAGATTGTGACAGATAATGTAAAAGGATCTGCACATACCATTTTTTCCTCCAATATCATGGGTGCAGGCTGTAGTAAGGTTTGTCCGGTGGAAAAACTCTGTGAAGGGAGTTGTGTATTCAATCTCCTGGATGAGCCGCCGATCACTATCGCTAAACTGCAGCGCTATAGTACAGAAAAGGCACTTGATAATAACTGGCAGTTATTCCAGCGGAAACCTTCCACAGGTAAAAAAGTAGCGGTAGTAGGTGCCGGTCCTGCCGGGTTAAGCTGCGCCCATGTATTGAGTCGTGAAGGAGTGGATGTCACCATCTTTGAAAAAGAGTCCAAAGGCGGTGGCCTCATGACTTATGGGATTGCAGCCTATAAAGTAACACCACAGTTTTGTGAAGATGAAGTCAATTATATAACAGGGATTGGTGGAATACAAGTTAAATACAACCATGAACTGGGTAAGGATATTTCTTTGGCTGAATTGCAGACAAACTATGATGCCGTTTATCTGGGCATCGGTGTGGGTGTGGCGAGAGAGCTTGACATACCAGGCGAAGAACTTGAAGGAGTGGTAGATGCGATCCGTTTCATCTATGATATTCGTACAAATAGTTTTCCTGCTGTACCGGTGGGTGATAAAGTAGCTGTGATTGGTATGGGCATGACAGCGATTGATGCCGCCACACAGGCCAAAAGACTTGGAGCAAAAGAAGTAACCATGCTTTACCGCCGTACGGAAGCAGAAATGCCCTGCACCCGTCATGAACTGGATATTGCCATGCTGGATGGTTGTGAGATCATATGGCTGGCTGCACCTAAGGAAATCCTCGGGAATGGGAAAGCAGAAAAACTGATCTGCAGCAAAATGAAATTAGGCGAACCTGATGCCAGTGGCCGCCGCTCCCCTGTTGAAACCGGCGAAACCTTTACAGTGGAAGTGGATATGGTGATCAAAGCTGCGGGGCAAAAACCGTTTGAACAACTGGTGCAATCAATGAACCTGGAAAATAAAAATGGAAAGATACAGATCAATGAAAATTCAGCTACTAATATACCAGGCGTATTCGCTGGTGGCGATGATGTAAACGGAGGGAAGGAAGTGGTGGATGCGGTGCAAGCGGGGAAAGATGGCGCCAAAGCTATTTTGAATTTTATATTTTGAATTTTGAATGAAGACAGAGAATAAGATCCAGGAGTTGTCATTTGAATTTGCGATTATGATAATTGGACTGTACAAGACTATGACAGAAAAAAAGGAGTATGTTTTGTCAAAGCAATTGTTAAGAAGCGGGACGAGCATTGGTGCGAATATTAAAGAAGCTATTGTTGCACAATCAAGAAAAGACTTTATCTCTAAAATGTCGATTGCTTCTAAAGAAGCCCGGGAAACACGTTACTGGATCAGGCTATTGGATAAAAGCAGGATTATTGATATGGACTATGCAATGTATTTAACCAAGATTGAACATATCATAAATATCCTGACGAAAATTGTTAAAACCAGCCAGGATTCCATCAAGTAGTATGCATTTAAAATTCAAAATATAAAATATAAAATAAATGGCCTCTCTCCAATCAAATTTCCTCGGCATAAAATCACCCAACCCCTTCTGGTTGGCATCTGCTCCGCCTACCGATAAAAAATACAATGTCCTCCGTGCCTTTGAAGCCGGCTGGGGTGGTGTGGTCTGGAAAACACTGGGATCACAGGTAAAGAATGTATCATCAAGATATTCTGCTGTGGACTATGGCGGGCAAAAGGTTATGGGACTAAATAATATTGAACTGATCAGTGATCGTCCTCTGGAGATCAACCTGAAAGAAATTGCCGAATGCATTAAATTATTTCCCGACCGGGCGATGGTGGTGAGTCTGATGGCCGATAACGATAAAAAAAGCTGGCATGAATTAATAAAGAAAGTAGAAGATACCGGTGCTCATGGACTGGAACTCAATTTTGGTTGTCCGCATGGCATGACAGAAAGAGGAATGGGCGCTGCAGTTGGGCAGGACCCCGAGATTGCCTGTATGGTAGTGGAATGGGTAATGGAAGTAGCAAATATCCCGGTGATCACCAAACTCACACCCAATGTGCATTCGGTTGTTCCCACCGGCCGTTCTGTAGTGAAAGCAGGTACCAATGGGTTATCATTGATCAATACCATTCAATCAGTAACCGGGATTGACCTGGATACCCTGGTTCCCAATCCATATGTTGCAGGCAAATCAGTTTTTGGTGGCTATTGTGGTCCGGCCGTTAAACCCATTGCTTTGAAAATGCTGACCACTATTGCGCAGGATGAACTGACTTCCAAAGTCCCCATCAGCGGAATCGGTGGTATCAGTACCTGGAAAGATGCCGTGGAGTTTATGTTATTAGGCGCTTCCAATGTACAGGTCTGCACCGCTGCCATGACACATGGCTTCAGGATCATTGAAGATCTCTGCGAAGGAATGAATAACTGGATGGATGAAAAAGGCTATCCGCGGCTGGAGGATTTTATCGGCAAGTCGGTACCGACCATCACCCATTGGGAAGATCTCGACATCAATTATCACCATATCGCTAAAATCAATCAGGATAAATGCATCCATTGCGGGCTTTGTTATATTACCTGTGAGGATACTTCACACCAGTCCATCAGCCTGGAATACGGGAACCCCTATAACAAATACACTGTCATTGAAAAAGAATGTGTGGGCTGCAATCTCTGCAAACTGGTTTGTCCGGTTGACAATTGCATTACGATGGAAGAACATCGGGTGGCACCGGAGTACGTCAACTGGGTAGAATGGCAAAAGAGAGGTTTACCTTTGAATGATCATTAATTACTTTGTCACCCAGAGCTTGTCGAAGGGTGGATAGAGTGGCAGAAAAGAGGTTTACCGCTGAATGATCATTGAGAGATAGTCAAGAGTCAAGAGTCTGGAGTAATGAGTCGCAAAGCATTTTAAACCTGTTTCAACCACCCCGTAATACTCATCCTGCTTCTGTTGCATAGCGCCACTTCATGTTCCATTTCATCGCTTTTGAAAAAAACAGCTGTCTTGGATTCAGGCTGGATTTTCTGCACCGTCTCATCCTGGTACAGGTATAACTGTCCGCCATCTTCTTCCAGCCAGTCTTCATTCAGGTAATTGATGAGTGAAAATTTACGTTGATTATCCGACCGGAACTGGTCAATATGTCTTTTATAAAAATTGCCCTCTTCATAAACTGCATAATGAAACTCGTAACTATTGATACTGGTAAAACAGGTGCTGTTCAGGTGACCAATAAAAGCTTCGGCCAGTTCAAGAAATTCCTGTTCAAATACATTATTATTGTTTTTATCAAGCCAGCAAATTTTGTCACTACGCATCTGCTGATTGGCATCTTTCACCCGGTCATTGCCGATTCCGGCCGTTTTCAAACCATTATCTTCCTGTAATTGCCTGATATTTTGCTGTAACCCTTTTGATAATTCCCTGCTGAGAAAGTTTTTATCAATCCCTACCTTATTGGCAATAAAACTGTCGATCAGCACATCAAATTGTTGATTCATAATGGGAGTGTGAAAACCGGAAGATAGGCTATTTGTGCTATGCTTAGGAAGATATGTAAATCCGAAGGAATGCTGGGATAAAACGTTATTGCCAATTCAGGTTAACTAAAAAGAAGATACAGCCGGATAGAAATTATTCCCTACTCCTCCATCATGAAGCTACAGGCTATTCCGGTTTCCCCTTTTCAGCCATCACCCGTTTCAGGGTTTCCTTTGCATTACGGCCGGTTTCGCCATGTGGATCCAGTTCAATGGCTTTTTTGTAATACTCAATTGCCTGATCAAGCTTTCCTGATTTCCAGTGCGCCTCTGCATAACTGTCCCAGGCATTAGCCGACTTCGGGAACAACCTGGTATTAAGACCAAATACATAAAGTGCCCCTTCCATTTGATGATCATTCAGAAGTTTATACCCTGCTTCATTAAAATTTGATTCAAAATTGATATAACGGTATCGTGGGTCGGCCACCATTTTTAAAGCCTCGGACTCTAATGCAGACATTTTACGTGCCAGATACAAATCCCGAAGATGTGAAATGGGATCAACAATCGCATTGTTGTCATTAAAACTCAGACAGGCATCCAGTACAGGATCCTTATTGGTTTTATATTCTTCAAAACTCATATCAACAGCCAGTCGCGGAGCCAGCCAGTCAGCATTCTCCCATTGCGGCTTATCCTGCCACCAGGCGAAAGAAAGGAAGACGGGTAAACCGGTTTTCGGTAAATCAATCCGTCGATTATCGCCCCAAAAATTGATATTCTCTGCCGTCGGCTCCCCGACAAATATGGCATTCGTATAATTGCTAAGTTCGTTCACCAGATTCTGACAGGCAGAAAATGTTCGTCGCCCCGTAATAACAAATAACTTACCTGGTTTGTTGATTTTTTTGCATTCAATAATCCCTGTCACAACAGGTTTATTTTTATAGTTATTCCCTCCCCCATTTAACCGAACATCAATTACCAATTTGTCCACCTCATTGTTATCTATGAACTCGAAAACTTTTTTGTAGAATGCTGCAATAGTTTCGGTTTTATCGTCCAATACCTGGCTTTGCCGGACATACACTGTTTTGTTAGCAGGAAGGTATTCGTAATAATAATTCTTATCGATATTTTTCAGATAGAATGCAGTATGCTCCTGATTCCGCGAACTGATCCAGTCGCCCTCCTGCTTGGCAAATCCATAATTTCTGGGCAAATGAAAACGCTCTTTAGCTTCTATATCCAGTTCAATTATTTTTCCATTTTTTTCAAAACTATAGTGAATACTTTTTTTAAGCACTTTGGTAATTCCCTGCGCATGCAGTGCTTCCGGAATGACAAGCATATCCAGTCCATAGGCTTTGAAATATTGATCGTTTTCAACCGGCACTAATGGCTTTATTTTTTCCAACGCTTCTTCCAGATTCATCCCTTCTACTTTTATCAATTTGGCGCCAACGATAGCTGCATATTTTTGATCAGCCCCTTCCGCAAAAAACCCATCACTAAACCAATAAAAATTAATGGGTGCCACATGGTATGTTACAGGGCTGAGCTGCCAGCCCAATGATGTATGTCCATATTTAAACATTGCTACGATACGGCCAAATCCAGCCATGCGTTCATGATTCTGCATTGCCGGGATGGCCTTGTATAATTCTTCAACAGCCAAATCAAAATCAGCCGCTGTTACTTTTTTAAACAGAAATGCATACTCCTGATGAACTTTATGCTGCAAAAAACGCAGATCTGCCTGCCAGTCAGCACTGGTTAATTTTGTCGGGTCAACTTTTGAGGCAGGAGGTCCTCCGGGATGCCCATCTTGTGCATTTAAACTGGTTAAAAGAAATAAACCGGTAATTAACATGCAGATTTTTTTCATGGCGCTTATTTGAGGAAACTTATGAAAATTGAATCACCATTGAAGTCAAAATGGGTTAAAAGGTTCAAAACAATGGCGAATTTGTCTTGAGACGCCTGTTCTGTGAAACAGGTTACACCTATTTCTGCTTTTCAGTAGTATTTCGCAAACAATACCTGTTATTATGGCACTTATATGATTCTCCAGGAGTCTATACTAATTACAACTGGTATCATCTTTGCAATTCCGTAACTTGTAATACTCAACACTGAAGATTATGAAATTGCTGAAAAAGATATTAAAGATCACAGGTATCAGCTTTCTGGTACTTATTTTACTGGCTTTTACGATTCCTATTATCTTTAAAAAGCAGGTACAGGCCATTGTAAAAAAAGAGATCAATAAACAATTAAATGCAAAGGTTGAATTTACCGATGCCAGTCTCTCCCTGTTCCGGCATTTTCCCAAAGCTACCATTCGCATCAAAGGGCTCAGTATTGTGGGAACCGGAGCGTACATCAATGACACGCTGATCGCGGCTGACAATGTAGATATCACGGCAGGGCTTTTCAGTGTATTAAAAGGAAAAGACATCAAAGTTCATGGACTTTACCTCAATCAGCCCAGGATTCACTTGCTGATGGATGAGGCTGGAAATGCCAATTGGGATATTGCGAAAAGCAGTGGCAGCAGTAGTTCGGATACAACGGCATCTGCTTTTAAAATTTCCCTGAAACAATATAAGATTCAGGATGGCTACCTGGTATACAATGATAAAAAAGCAGCCACTTATACTGAACTATCAGGACTTAATCATTCCGGCAGTGGGGATATCACGGCTGATGAATTTACTTTGTCAACTTCCACCAGTGCGGAATCTGCATGGTTTACACAAGATGGGATTCCCTACCTGGTTAATACCAAAACAGATCTTGATGCCGACATCAATATTGATAACAAAACCAATACCTACACTTTTAAAACCGATGATATCCAGCTGAATGCTTTGAAACTTTCTGCGGAGGGATTTGTACAAATGCTCAATGCTGAAACTTTCAAAATGGACATCAAATTCAAATCCCCGACTAATGATTTTAAAAATATCCTCTCCATGGTTCCGGCCATGTACACAAAGGATTTTGCAGGCATCAAAACAAGCGGGGAAGCCAGTTTCAATGGTTTTGTAAAAGGCAATTATTCGCCACAACAGATACCGGCTTATGATGTTAAACTCATAGTGAAGAACGGTTCCTTTCAGTATCCTGATCTGCCAAAACCAGTCAGGAATATCCAACTGGATCTCCGGGCACTCAATACAGATGGGCAACCGGACCATTCAGTGATTGATATTACCAAAGGACATCTTGAATTCGATAAAGAGCCTTTTGATTTCAATTTCGCTTATAAAAATCCGGTGACGATTCAATACATCGATGCAGGTGCCAAAGGGAAGCTCGATCTTTCTCAACTTTCTAAATTCATTAAACTGGGAGATGGTACTCAACTCAGCGGACAGGTTTGGGCTGATGCTTTTGTAAAAGGACCGTTGAAAGCGATACAACAACAAAGCGGCTCCTTTAGTGCCGGTGGATTTTTTGATATCAGGAATCTGTTTTACAGTGATAAAAGTTTTCCGCAACCGGTCAGTAACGGAAATTTCAAGGCCACCCTGGCCAATGCCGGTGGTATCGCAGATAACACCGTCATCAATGTATCATCCGGTCATATTGAATTAGGAAAAGATCCGATTGATTTCACACTCCGGCTCAGTAATCCTGTGTCCTCCGTCAACTTTGACGGAAAGGCCAAAGGGCAATTGACACTGGATCATCTCAAACAATTCACTGCTTTTCCGCCAGGTACTTCCCTCAGCGGAATCCTGAATGCCGATATGGGATTTGCCGGCAGCCGGGATGCCATTAATAAAGGGGCATATGATAAAATTATTTTGGATGGAAAAGCTGATTTTGTTAATCTGAAGTATCAGGCAAAAGAATATCCGGGGGGAATCCTGATCCCCTCTTCCTCCCTTCTTTTTAATGCAAAGAATATTACACTCAGCAACCTGACCGGAACATATATGGGTACTCATTTCACGGCAGCCGGCACATTGAATAACCTGGTTGGCTTCATCATGGAAAACCAGGCTTTATCAGGTAACCTTACTGCTACTGCAGATAAAATGAATCTGAATGACTGGATGGGTACTCCTCCTTCTACTGCAGGCAATACTGTTAATCCCGCAGTTACATCGGCGGCAGCCACCAACAGCACAACCGCAAATGCAAGTCCTTTCCAGGTGCCTGCCGCAGTTAATTTCAATGTGAATGCCAAAGTGAATGAAGTGCAATACGACCAGGTGGCCTATAAGAATATCAATGGGGAGTTGCTTATTGCAGACGAAAAACTAACCTTAAAAAATATAAAGACGGATGTGCTGGATGGCTCAGCAATCATCAATGGTTCTTATTCCACTAAATTGAATAAAAAGGAGCCGGATATTGGTTTCAGTTATGTGATCCGGGATATGGATATCCAAAAAGCATTCAATGCCTATAACACAATCCAGTTCCTGATGCCGATTGGAAAATTCCTTTCCGGCAAACTCAGTTCTGAATTATCCATGGTGGGGAACCTGCAATCATCTATGATGCCCAAACTCAACAGCCTGACAGGGAATGGTAATTTGTTGTTACTCCAGGGTGTCTTGAAAAAATTTGCCCCGCTTGAAAAACTGGCGGCTGTTTTACAGATTGACCGGTTGAAGTCTATCAGTATAAAAGATATCCGCAACTATATTGAATTTGCCAATGGCCGAGTACTGGTCAAACCTTTCACCATCAAGATCGATGATATCGAAATGCAGATCGGCGGTTTCCATGGATTTGATCAGTCGATCGATTATGCCATTCAAATGAAACTGCCCCGTTCGGTGATGGGTAATAGCGGGAATAACCTGATTAATAACCTGGCGGCCCAGGCGAATAGCAAGGGTTTTCCGGTTAAACTGGGTGAAACAGTGGATCTCAGTATTAAATTAACCGGCAGTATTAATGATCCTGCTGTAGGTATCAATTTGAAAGAAATGGCCGGTAGTGTGATCGACAGCCTGAAAGAACAGGCCAAAGATTTTGTTCAGGCCAGGATCGACAGCATCAAACAAAAAGCAAAGGATTCAATAAATGCAGTCAAGGAACAGGTGAAGGATAAGATAAAGGATAAAATCAAGGAGCAGATTTTGGGGAGAGATACGAGCCGGACAAATCCTGCTGATACGAACCAGACCCCTGCACCTGCAGATACCGGTTCTAAAAAGACCGGGACGATCATCAAAAACAAATTAAAGGACCTTTTTAATAAAAATAAGAAGCCAAAAGATTCACTTAAATAACAGAAAAAGGGTGGACTAAACCGGCGCTTTTTATCAGGAATGGCGATTAAAAGTCCGGATAATCTTTTCGCTTTTTACCTGTTTAGTGCTACATTTGCCGCCCGGTTATTCGGGTGGTGGCGCAGCCCGGTAGCGCACTTGCATGGGGTGCAAGGGGTCGCTGGTTCGAATCCAGTCCACCCGACACTAAAGGGGAACTTACCGGGTTCCCCTTTTTTCTCTTTTACCCGATCCGGGAAAAAACGGGTAGTAGCCCCGCCGAGCGGGGCACTACGTTCGGGACGTAGGGGTCGCTGGTTCGAGTCCAGTCTACCCGACTTGCAAAGCTCTTTACGAAGGGCTTTTTTATTCTGCCTACCCCTATTCCATCATCCCAGCTTTTAATCACCGATTTTTTGATACGGTCAACAAACTTTATCTTCGACCCTTAATGAAAATACTCATTAAGCAAGCCCGGATCACTGATCCAAATTCCCCCCACAACGGCCAAACAACCGATATTTTTATTGACAACGGTATTATAACCCGTATTGGCAATGGACTGACTGAAAAAGCCGACCATGAAATCAGTTTGAACGGTCTTCATGTATCACCAGGCTGGGTTGATCTTTTTGCCAATTTTGCCGATCCAGGTTATGAATACAAGGAAACCCTGGAAACCGGAGCCCAGGCTGCGGCAGCCGGAGGTTTTACTGATGTTTTTATCATCCCCAATACCAAACCAGTCATCCAGGATAAATCAGCCGTTGAATATATCAAACAGAAAAGCCGTGACCTGCCTGTTACCATCCACCCCCTGGGTGCGGTAACCAAAAATGCCGAGGGCAAAGACCTGGCAGAAATGTATGATATGCGTAACAGCGGAGCCATCGCATTCAGTGACGGACTCAACAGTATTCAGTCTTCAGGACTACTGGTGAAAGCCCTGCAATATGTAAAAGCTTTCAACGGCATCATCATGCAGCTGCCAGATGACAAAAGCATCAACCCGCAGGGGCTGGTCAATGAAGGCATCGTTTCCACCCGGATGGGATTGCCAGGCAAACCTGCCATGGCCGAAGAACTGGTAGTGGCAAGGGATATCAAACTGGCAGCTTATGCTTCATCCAAACTGCATTTGACCGGGGTCAGTACCCGGCAATCTATCGCTTATATCAAAAAAGGAAAAGAAAGCGGTGTGGACATCAGTTGTTCAGTCACTCCTTACCATTTATATTTCTGTGATGAAGATCTCCATGGCTACCAAACCAACCTGAAAGTAAACCCTCCGCTGCGAACACGTGAAGAAATGGAGGCATTAAGAAAAGCCTTAATCAACGGAGCCATCGATTGTATCGCCACCCACCACCTGCCACATGAATTTGACAGCAAAGTGATGGAATTTGAATATGCCAAATA
>Ga0209174_10001003_pt1 | contig 20448 bp, 16 predicted proteins | sample JI91814BDNA_FD_187505 | JGI IMG/M metagenome (GOLD analysis project Ga0209174, IMG submission 187505) | Wastewater effluent complex algal communities from Wisconsin, to seasonally profile nutrient transformation and Carbon sequestration -... | ecosystem: Engineered > WWTP > Effluent > Algae...
CGCATGCTCCCGCTCCCTTGCGTGAGAGTTCCCCTGTGTCAGCCACCGTAGGACCGCGCACCGACAACCGCGCGTTTTAGCGCGCGCCGCGTTCGCCGGGCGGTCGCCTGGCGACGATGGCCGGTCACTCCCCGTATGCCGGGCGGCGGAGCGCCCCCCGTCCCCCGAGGGGGAGAGCTACTAGGCTGGCCGACATGGCTGACTTCGACGTGGTGGTCCTCGGTGCTGGTCCTGGCGGGTATGTCGCGGCGATCCGCGCGTCGCAACTCGGCCTGAAGGCCGCGGTGGTGGAGAAGAAATACTGGGGCGGTGTGTGCCTCAACGTCGGCTGCATCCCGAGCAAGGCGCTGATCAAGAACGCCGAACTCGCGCATACGCTCAATCACGAGAAGGCGAAATACGGGATCGAGGGCGACGCGATGATGTCCTTCGGCCCCACCCACGCGCGCTCGCGCCAGGTGTCCGCCGGCATCGTCAAGGGCGTCCACTTCCTGATGAAGAAGAACAAGATCACCGAGATCGACGGCTGGGGCACGCTGACCGGTCCGAAGTCGATGACCGTGGCCATGAATGACGGCTCCACCCGCGCGCTCACCTTCGACAGCCTCATCATCGCGGCGGGCGCGGTCACCCGGATGCTGCCCGGTGTCTCGGTCTCGAAGAATGTCGTCACGTATGAGGAGCAGATCCTCGACGAGAACCTCCCCGGCTCGATCATCATCGCCGGATCGGGCGCGATCGGTGTGGAGTTCGCCTATGTCATGAAGAACTTCGGCGTTGATGTCACGATTGTCGAGTTCCTCGACAGGATGGTCCCCACCGAGGACGCCGACGTCTCGAAGGAGCTGCTCAAGCACTACAAGAAACTCGGCGTCAAGGTGCTGCTCGGCACCAAGGTCGAGTCGGTCGAGGACACCGGATCCGGTGTGCGGGTGACGGTTTCGCCCGCGGCGGGTGGTGACCAGCAGGTTCTCGAAGCCGACAAACTGCTCTCCGCGATCGGCTTCGCTCCGCGGACCGAGGGCTACGGACTCGAGGCCGCCGGGGTCAAGCTGACCGACCGGGGCGCCATCGAGATCGACGACTTCATGCGTACCAACGTCCCGGGCGTCTATGCCATCGGCGACTGCACCGCCAAACTGATGCTCGCTCACGTCGCGGAGGCTCAGGGCGTCGTCGCCGCCGAAACGATCGCCGGCGCCGCGACCATGCCGGTCGACTACGCCATGATCCCGCGAGCCACCTACTGCCACCCGCAGATCGGCTCCTTCGGCCTCTCCGAGCAGCAGGCCAAAGACGCCGGCCATGATGTCAAGACCGCCCAATTCCCGTTCTCCGCTAACGGAAAGGCCATGGGCCTCGGTGACGCCGTCGGCTTCGTCAAGATCATCGCCGACGCCCAGCACAACGAGATCCTCGGCGCCGCCATGATCGGCCCCGATGTCACCGAACTGCTGCCCGTCCTGACACTCGCGCAGAAGTGGGACCTGACCGCCGACGAGGTGGCCCGCAATGTCTTCGCCCACCCGACCCTGTCGGAGGCCGTCAAGGAGGCCGTCGAAGGCATCGTCGGGCACATGATCAATCTCTGATTGCCGAATCTCCTCATCAGCTCGCGGGGTCTGCTCGTTCCTCTCAGCTACCGCTCGCTGATCGTCGCTGCGGCGTCGTTGGTGGCCGGCTGAGGCGGGTTGGCTTATCAGCTCGCGGCGGCGTCGTGGGTAGTTGCTTGAGTGACGCGATTTCTCGACGATCGGCGAGGCGGGCACGCGACGAAGGAGCGGACCCGTCGAGCCGTCGAGGAGAGAAATCAAAAGATGCAGTTGCCGTCAGGCCTCGCCGGCCAGCCGGGCGCGGGCGTCGTCCAGGGGGCGGCCCAACACCTGATGGAAGTCGACCAGGATCGAGCGGATCTGGGCGCGGACCACCTCGGCCGACAAGGGCGCACCCGGGGCCGGCGCCTGCGTGTCGAGCGCGGTCCGTTCGAGCGCCGCTTCCAGCGCCGGGCTGGGCCGGCCCTCGCGCACCGCACGGGCGAGCAGGTCGGTGGCGTCCGCGAGCTCGATGATCGCCTCGACATAGGTCGCCGGCACGGCCTCGCCGACGTGCACGGCCGTGGCCGAGCGCCGGATCAGCACCCGCGCGTTCCGCATCGCCCGGTCGATGGGCGCGAGCATGGCCCCGAGCTCGCGCACCTCCCGCCGCCGCCCGAAGTGCAGCGGCGAGATCGCCACCACCTCGACGGCGTCGTCGGTCATCCCGCGTAGCACGGCCAGGTCGCTCTCGGTTGCGCGTGCCCGCGTCAGCGCGTCCTCGAGCATCTCCTCATCGCGCGCCGACAGCCCGAGCGCCGTCGCCGTCAGCAGGCTCGACAACGTCTCCAGCAGCGCAGTCGACTTCGCACGCGGCCGGGCGATCATCGACGCCGGCACGAGTCCCGCGAAAACCACGGCCACACACGAGCCGATCAGCGCTTCGAACCAGCGCCCGAAGGCCGTGGAGCTCGTCCCCGACAACAACGCGACGATCAGCCCCTGCACGCCCGCCTGAGTGACCATCAAGGGCCCCGCGCCCAACACGCTCGCCACGCTCATCGCCGTCACGACGATCGCACCCACCTGCCACGGCCCGAGGCCCGCCAGGTGGAAGAAGGACTCTCCGACGAACGCCCCCACGGCCACACCCACGGTGATCTCGATCGCCCGCCGGAAGCGCTGCCCATAGGTCATCCCGAGGCAGCTCATCGCCGCGACCGGCGCGAAGAGCGGCACGGCCACCTCGAAGACGTAGTGCGCGATCGAGTAGGCAACCACCGCCGCGAGCCCGCACTGCAGGATGAAGAAGGCTTTCGGGCGCCACAGGCGCGCCTGTTCCCGCGCCTGGCGCCGCGCCAACTGCGTCGACATCTCGAAGGCCCGGCTCCCCGCGGCGACTCCCACCTCGAACCGCTCGCGCGTTCGACGGCCCCACGACCACGTCACTGCACCGATCCTAGGGCGGCGCAGTCCCGCCGGTGTCGCCGTCCACACCGCGAACGGCCAGGTCACGCCGAGTCGTCGGTGCCGTGCGAGAGGATTGCCGTATGACGCCCGAGGAGTTCCGCGCATCGGCTCACCAGCTCATCGACTGGGTCGCCGACCACCGCGCGCGTATCCCCGAGTTGCCGGTCGGGGCGACCGTCGCCCCGGGGCAGATCCGCTCTGCCCTGCCGACCACCGCGCCCGAGAGCCCGGAGCCGCTCGCGGACGTCATCGCCGATCTCGAACGCATCATCGTCCCGGGCGTCACCCAGACCCAGCACCCCGCCTTCTATGGCTGGTTCCCCTCCAATGCCTCGCTGGCCTCCTTGCTCGGCGATATCGCCAGCGGGGGAGTGGCGGCCCTCGGCATCACGTGGGCCTCGGCGCCCGCCCTGACTGAGGTCGAGCAAGTGGTGACCGATTGGCTGCGCGAGCTGTGCGGTCTCGACGCGGCCTGGCGCGGAGCCATCCAGGACACCGCGTCCACGGCGACGCTGGTTGCGATGCTCGCCGCCCGCGAGCGCGCCGGCGAGCACTCCCAGGAATCCGGCGGCCTGCAGTCGGTCGGCCGGCCGCTGGTCGCCTACACCTCACCCCATGCCCACTCGTCGGTGCCCAAGGCCGTGCTGCTCGCCGGTTTCGGCCGCGACAACCTCCGTTTTGTCGACGTCGACCCGGTCACTTATGCCATGCGGCCGGATGCCCTCGCCGCCGCGATGGCCGAGGATGTCGCGGCCGGCAAGCGCCCGGCCGTGGTTGTCGCCGCCGTCGGGACTACGGGCACGTGCGCGATGGATCCGGTCGCCGCCATTGTCGAGGTCGCCCGCACCCACGACGCCTGGGTGCACGTCGACGCGGCGATGGCCGGCTCGGCAATGCTGCTCCCGGAGATGCGCCACCTGTTCGACGGCGTCGAGGGCGCCGACTCGCTCGCCTGGAACCCCCACAAATGGCTCGGCACCATCCTCGACTGCTCGCTGCTCTATGTCCGTGACGTCGACCACCTGATCCGTTGCATGTCGACCACTCCGTCCTATCTGCGCTCGGCCGTCGACGACGAGGTCGTCCAGTACAAGGACTGGGGCATCCCTCTCGGCCGCCGCTTCCGCGCCCTCAAACTCTGGTTCCACCTGCGCCTCGAGGGGGCGGAAGCCATCCGTGCCCGTCTGCGCCGGGATCTCGACAATGCCCGGTGGCTCGCGGAGGCCATTGCGGCCGAGACGGATTGGCGCGTGCTCGCCCCCGTCGACCTGCAGACCGTCTGCGTGCGCCACGAGCCGCCCGGCCTCGACCGGGAGGCTCTGGACCGGCATACGCTGGCTTGGGCCGATGCCGTCAACGCGGGGGGCCGGGCTTTCGTGTCACCGAGCGTCCTGGACGAGCGCTGGATGGTTCGCATCTCCATCGGTGCCGAGGCGACCGAGCGCGCCGATGTCGAAGCGCTCTGGGCGCTGCTTCGCGAGCACGTCGCAGCGTCCCGGGTCGTGCCGACCGCGCCGTGACGTGACTCAGCCCCGGACGAGCGGTCGAGGTGCCGGCGCGTCCCTGGCCCCATGTGCGCGGCAGTTGACCCTAAGGTGACGCGGATGACGGATCTGCTGATCACCGGGGCGCGACTGGTCCCGGTGGCCGGCGTCGCCGCGCCGGAGCACCCGGTGGACGTTCTCGTCAGCGGTGGCCGGGTGGCCGACGTCGGCCCGAAGCTCGCGTCCCGTGGCGTCGCGGACGTCATTGCGGCACAAGGACGTTGGTTGCTGCCCGGGCTGTGGGACGCGCACGTGCACCCGGTCATGTGGGCGCTGGCGCGCGCCCGCATCGACCTTTCCGGGACCACCGATCCCACGGACGTATGCCGTCGGGTCGCCGCCCATCTGTCCGCTCGCCCGGGCGAGCAGCTGGTCCTCGGCTACGGCTACCGTTCGGCGGCCTGGGACCGCCTGCCCACCGTGTTGGAACTCGACGCTGCCACCGGCAGTCGACCGGTCGCCCTGGCCAGTGGCGACGCCCACAACGGCTGGCTCAATAGCGCAGCCCTCGCGCTGATCGGCCAGGCACCTCGCGAGGGCGCTCTCGTCGAGGGCGAGTGGTACGCGGCATACCGGCATCTGGAGGGCATCGCAACGTCCCTCGAGGAACCGGAAGCCGCGCTGGAGGCGGCCCTCGCCGCCGCGGCGGCCCGTGGCGTGGTCGGCATCGTCGATTTCGAGTTCGATTCCGCCTGGCGTACCTGGCCGGCCCGGCTGGAGCGCGGCCGACCGCCGGTCCGAATCCGAGCGGCCGCCTACGCCGACTCGCTCGACGACGTCGCAGCCGCCGGCCTGCGCACGGGAGATCCGCTCGTTGCGGGCGAGGACCTGCTCACCATGGGGCCGCTGAAGGTCATCAGCGACGGCTCGCTCAATACGCTCACGGCGTGGTGCTGCGAGCCCTACGCACCCGACGGGGGCGACGACGGGGGGTGCGGCCGGTCCAATCTCACGGCTGCCGAACTCCGTGAGGTGATGAGCAGGGCCGGCGACATCGGCCTGACCTGCGCGATCCACGCGATCGGCGACCGCGCGGTCGCGACGGCATTGGATGCGTTTAGCGCCACCCGCCAAGGCGGATCGATCGAGCACGCGCAACTTGTCGGCGCCGCCGACTTCGAGCGCCTCGCCGCCCTCGGCCTGACCGCGAGCGTTCAGCCGGTCCACCTGATCGACGACCGGCTGGTGACCGACCGCTACTGGCGCGATCGCGCCGACCGGGTCTATGCCTTCCGTTCGCTGCTCGACGCGGGCGTCGCCCTGGCCTTCGGCTCGGATGCCCCGGTTGCGCCGCTGGACCCGTGGCGCGCGATCGCGGCTGCGGTGTTCCGGGCTGACGCTGCCGACGAGCCATGGCACTCGGAACAGGCCATCACCCCCGCCGAAGCTCTCGCGTCGAGCACCGACGGACAGGGCACCGTCCATATCGGCCAGCCCGCGGACCTGGTTTTGGTGGACGCAGATCCGCTCGCGCTGGGATCGCTCGCCGATCGAAGTGCGACAGCGGACGGATCCCCAGCGGCACAGGCGGACCGCGCCCACCTGCGTGAGCTGCCCGTGTCCTTGACCCTTGTCGGTGGCCGGCGCACGCACGAGGCCCTCACCTGACGAATGGGAACCGTGGGCCTGGGCCACCGGATTTCACGATTTGTCGTCCGACAAATGTTGGACAGGGTAGGTTTCCCGACGGGCTCAGTTCTACCCTACGATTCGAAGCTGAAGAGCGGGGCCTCAGCAGGATTTTCGGGGTCTACCGCGCTCCTCATAGAGCGCGGGTGATGGATAGGGAGGGTTATGACGACGACGTCCGAAACGACTTTGTCGCCATGTCCCGAGTGTGGGGAAGTGGTGCCGCACACGTGCGCCGCCCCGGTCGGGGAGTCACGGATCTATCTGTCCTCGCCCGACATGTCGACCTTGGAGGAGCGGTCAGTTCTGCGCGCCGTTCGTTCGGGATGGATCGCGCCGCTCGGTCCCGAGTTGGATGCCTTCGAAGCGGAACTGGCGGTGCTCTCCGGTCGCAAGTATGCCGTTGGATTGTCTTCCGGGACTGCGGCCTTGCATCTCGGCCTCCTCGCCCTTGGGGTCGGCGAGGGCGATGTCGTCGTCGTCTCGACCTTGACATTTGCCGCGACGGCAAATGCGGTGGTGTATACGGGCGCTAGACCCGTGTTCGTCGATTCCGACGCCTCCGGAAATATGGATCCGGACTTGCTGGAGACCGCGCTGGCGACGCTGGCGGACGAAGGGCAGCGGGTGGCGGCTGTCGTCCCGGTCGACCTGATGGGCAAGGTGGCCGACCACGCGCGCATCCGTGAGATCACCGCGCGGCGCGGGATTCCGGTGCTCTCCGACGCCGCCGAGGCTTTCGGTGCCACGCGCGACGGGCGGCCGGCCGCGGCATACGGCGATATGGCCGTGTTGTCCTTCAACGGCAACAAGGTCGTCACCACGTCCGGCGGCGGCGCGTTGCTCACCGATGATGCCGAGCATGCCCAGCGGGTTCGGCACCTGGCCACCCAGGCCCGTGTCCCGATCGCCTACTACGAGCACACCGAGGTCGGCTACAACTATCGGCTGTCCAATGTGCTGGCCGCCCTGGGCCGCGCGCAGCTCGTCCGTCTCCCCCAGTTTTTGGCGAGTCGGCGCGCCCACCGCGAGCAGTATCGCGACCGGTTGGGGCACCAGCCCGGCATCTCGATCTTCGGCGAGCCGTGGGGCGGTCCCAGCGAGGACACCATGGACAACTGCTGGCTGACGACGCTGCTCGTCGATCAGGAGGCGGCAGGTGTAACGAGCGAGGACCTGCGCTTGGCGCTCGACCGGGCCAACATCGAGGCCCGGCCGATGTGGAACCCGATGCATCGACAGCCGGCCTACAAGGGTGAGCGGGCGTTCATCACCGGTGTCAGCGACTGGCTGTTCGCATCGGGGCTCTCGCTTCCGAGCGGGTCGGCCCTGGACGCAAGCGATATCGACCGTGTCTGCACGGTGTTGTTGCGCTCGATCCGGGCCTAGGAGACTGCTGAACAAGGTGCCTGGCGGCGGGTGGATCGCCACCAGTGATTTGCGCCGTCGTGCGGCATGTGGTCAGCACCGGAGTGCGACAACGGGGTCGGTCCACCCGCCTGAGTTCATCGTGAGCCGGTTCGGGAAGCCTGGCAAGCCTCGACATGGCCCTGGCCCTGGGCCGGGCTCGGCATTGGTTCAGCTGAGGGCCCAGACCCCGTCTTGGTGGCTCAGTCCCATAGCGAGGAGCCGGCGCAGGTTGAGTGCGGCGGTGCGGTGGTGGAGCCAGTTGTTGTTCTTCTCGATCCCGCGGTAGGGGACGCGTCGGTTGCCGCGGGTGAGCCAGGCGATCGAGCGTTCGACCATCGGCCGGTGCTGGCGGTAGACGACTTTGAAGTCCTCCCCGGCGGCGCGTTGGCGGTGTTCGCGTTGGAGCAGGTCGTGTTTGCCGACCGTCACGGTGCGACCGTCCTTGGCGGTGGTGCATTGGGCGCGCAAGGGGCAGCTGGCGCAGGCGCTGCCGAAGATGGCGTTGCCGGCTTTGGTGATCTGGCGGGTCACCTCGGCCGGACATGTCAGCGTCCCGGCGGTGGGGTCGTGGGTGAAGTCGTCGATGGTGAAACCGCCGTCGACGGCGGGCCGCAACGGCCACGGCTTGAGCAACGGGAGCCACTGCTTGCGGTCCAAGGCGTGGAGCATGTCGCCGGTGGCGTAGGCCGAGTCGCCGAGCACTTCGAGTTGCTGGCCGTTGTCGATCGTGGTGTCGGAGGTGACCAGAGCAGCACCCACCCGGGCGTCGGAGTTCTCCGGGCCGTTGGTCTTGGTCAGCTCACACCTCGTGGTCAGACCGGTGTCGGGCTCGACGACCACATGGGCCTTGAACCCGTCCTGGCGCCGTTCGCGGGTCTTGTGGGCGTGCCGGGCATCAGGATCAACGGTCGAGATCACCCGATCCGGGGCCGTTCTCCGTGCGATCCGCCAACGGCCGTCGGTGCCATCAGAGTCCTCGGCAGGCTCGACGTCCTGACCCGCGACCAGCGCCAGAAGCGCCACCGCGTCGGCCGGTTTCCCGCCTGCCTCGGTGATCGCCTCGATGTTGAGCGCGGCCAGCAAAGCCAGTGCGTCGCCGACCAGAGCAGTGACCAGCTCGTCGCGGGCAGCGGGATCGTCCCACGCGATCGGTGGCTTGCCGGTGGCGGCGTAGTCCTGCCCGGTCAACCCCGCCAGACGTGTGCAGTGAGCCTCGATCAGCTCAACGGCCCCGGGCACCTCCCGACCGACCCGGCGGATCTGGGCGATCAGCTGCGTCACGGTGTCCTGACGGGCCACCGCGTCATCGAGGACCGTGGAGTCCAACGCCCGACGCGTCTTGCCCTTCAGCGCGCCGGTCTCAGTGATCACCTCACGCACGACCTCGAAGATCCGCTGCGGACGCTCGCTGGCTGCCAGCCGGCGCCGCCAGTAGGTCAACGTCGACGGGTCGAAGCCCTTCGCATCAATCGCATACCCGCACGCCGCCTTCCACCGCAGGTCGAAGGTCAACGCCTCAACCGCTTCGCGGTCCGAATGACCGTAGAGCGCTTGGAGCAGGATCACTGAGGCGATCACCTCGCCGGGGATCGAGGGCCTGCCCCGTCCAGAGGGGAACAGATCGGCGAACAACTCGTGTGGGAACAGCCGATCGCGATGCTGCGCCAGCAGCGCGAACACGCTGCCCGGCTCGAGCAGGTGCCCGGCCAGCGACTCCACGTCCAGCAGCTCACGCTGCCGATCTGCCTCACCTTGCATGAGCCCAGAATTCCAGGCCCACGCCCGACCCCCGGGGAGGCGCGCCTTTTGTTCAGCAGTCTCCTAGAGCCTTGCGAATCTCGACGTACATGGGTCCAGAAGCGGACTTGACGTCATCGGCATCCTTGCCCCTTCCCTGGAGCGCAGCCATTTGGTCTGTGTAGATGTCGCGGACTGCCTCCTTGGCGTCACTGCGCCCCAGGCTTTCACACAAGGCATCAAGGACCTCTGGATCGAAGAGGTAAGCCTCGATATGGCGGCGGGTGAGCACCGAGGTGCCGTCAGCGCGCCACCGTTCCGTCTCTTCCTCACTGGCGAGGTCACGATCTCGAAGCCGAGCGACCGCTGTGCCCTGCGTTAGGGTTTGCAGGGCAGAGGTCAAGCCGATCTTGTCGCTCTGAGCGTCGCTGCTGTTCCCGACCGAGATGAAGTCCACGTCGGGGAACTCGGAGGCGAAGATGGTGCGGTAGCAGCGGGCGTCAAAGCCATCACCACTGCCCTCACACATCACGACTGTTGCAGGGGCCACCAACGTAGCCATGTCATCGAGAGCCACGGCCAGCATCCGCTTCCAGAACTGTCGATCCGGCTCGACGGGCTGAAGTGTGACCGCAGCGTCGAAGTCATGGCCTTCGAAATCTAGGAAGATCACCTCGCCCGGGTTCTCCCGTGCCATCTTGACCGCCTCGCTCATGAGGCCAAGACTGTGGGAGGCGAGGAACAGTTGAGACTGCTCGGGAAGGATGCTGACCAACTCGCGCAGTAGACGCCCCTGCGCCTTGGTGCCGACATGAAGTTCAGGCTCGTCGATACACCAGATCGAGTCCTTGTAGTAGTCCGCCTTCACCACCGCGTCTAGGAGAAGGTCAAAGATCGCTTTCTCCCCTGCTGAAAGGTTCACGTAGGGAAACCCCTTCGACACTCCCTTTGTGAACTCGAAGGAGTGGCCTTGACCCAGTGCTCCCACACGGGTCAGCGTGAGGTCGGGGAGAACTCGTAGTAGCGCTTCCCGGAGTTGCCCAGTGACGCGATCTCGTATCTGGGCTTTGGTGGCTTCATCAGACGTTTCGTCGTCAAAGACTGCTGAGAACGTCTGCCAGAGCAGTCGCTGGTAGTTCTCCGAGACGGACTGGTCTACATCCACGGCTCGGCGGGCAGGCCCTCCGTTCTCGGTCGGGCTGGGAGGCTGGGACAACTGCTGGAGACTGAAGTCTGATTCGTGACGATAAGCGGTGCGGAAGTAGATGGACGACTCCTTTAGCACCGCCTGTGCTCGGGCACCGCCGTGGAGGTTTACGGTCACCCTCTGGTACCACTCGGACTGGTCTTCTGCCCCGACCTTGGCGTTGTATTCCTTACTGCCATGGCCACTATTCCATGCGGCGAGGCGGTACCACGTCTGAAGTCCATCGAAGAAGGAGGACTTGCCTACGCCATTGGGACCGGCCAAGACGATGAGCCTTGCCGACTCAGGCAGGCCGGTGATGGTCAGATCGCTGAACCTGCGGAAGTTGCGGAGATGGATCGACTCGACTCTCATGCGTCAGTAGTCTCCTGCGATTCCGGACTCGTAGAGAGCCTTGGCGTCCTTGCCGTCCCGCACGGCCTGTCGGACATGATGCTTGGTGAGGTCGAGGACCTTCAAGACGCCCCCGGTCTCCGCCACGGACTCGATGCGGCGGAACTCGTGGCCGTACTTCGCTGCGAAGTCCGCCAGGCCCCGCAACTTGGGCATGGCGTCGGCCAGGTGGTGACCGTGGGGGTCCACGAGGTCCACGACGATCTTCCCGTCGTGCTGGGAGCCGAAGAACACGAAGTCGGGCCGCATGGCCTTCCAGTCGCCGCCTCCGTCCTTGTAGGCCACGGCCAGGGACTCCTTGGTGGCCCGGGAGGGGTTGCGGTACCACGCCTTGAAGCCGGGCTGCTTCGACTCGGAGTCCAAGACCTTGCGCTCCCACTCGTTGAGGTCGATGGGGACCGTCCCGTCCTCGGCAGCGGTCAGGTGGAGTCGACGCACGGGCAGGTCGTGCTCGGTGCCGTCCTTCTCCCGAGCCTTGCGGTCTGCCTGAGCGACCTTGGGGGCGGTGAGGGAGATGCGTTCAGGTTGGGTGGACATGCCCTCCAGTCGGTCGTACTCGGCCTGCCGCTCGTCCGAGAGGCCCTTGCGAGCGACGCGGGTCTGGGTGAGCCACTCGCGGGCGAGTTCGTCGGCCTCGGCCTCCACGTCGGCCACGATCTCGGGAACCCGCCCGAGGGCAGCGACGATGATGTTGGCCTCCAGCAGGTCCACGTCTTCCTCCGGTCCCACCAGGTGGTCGACGTAGGCTGCTGCGAGGCTCTTGGTGAGCAGGCGGGCGGCGTGCTGGTAGGAATCCTCGATGGCGCGCGGGTCGGCGCTTACCTCGAAGGACTTGTAGGAGAAGCCCTCCTTGCCTACGCGGCCACGGGCTTCCTCCCCGGTCATCGTGAGCACGTCCGCCCGGGTCTGCTCGACCTTCGCCTTGTACTGCACGGCCCGACCGTCCAGGACCGCGCACAGGTGCGCCTGGGCCTTCGCCACAGCGCCGTCGATCAGCCCGTCCTTGGACAGGGCCGTGGCCAGCGCGTCGAGCCTGCGGAGGGGCTTGACGTTCTTCTTCGGGATCGTCACCGAGGGAATCTGCTCCAGAAGGTCCCAGACCTCCTGCGGCACCTCGGGATTGGGCTCCAGCCGTACCGGGTCGAACAGCACCCTGCGCGCCTTCTGGGTCTCCTCGTCGCCCTCGCCCTGGTCGGAGTCATCCACTGCCGTCTTGCCCTTCATCAGCATCTGGGCGATGGCCGTGGAGGTCTTGCGGTCGAAGTGAGGCAGCAAGCAATCCACCGAGTTCAGAACCTCGTTGCCCGGGATGCGCCGAGCCAAGGGCGTGCGCATCATCCGTCCGAGCAACTGGTGGACGTAGGTCGAGTCGTTCCGGGTCCGGAAGGAAACCAGCACCTCGGCCCGGGGACAGTCCCACCCGGTCGAGATTGCCTCCATCGCCAGCAGGACCCGGACGTGCTTGGCATCCTGCACCCGCTGAGGGGCGATGTAGGGCACAGGCTGCTGACCCACCAGCAGATCGGTGTGGGTGCCGAAGACGTGCGCGACAGCGTCCAGCGGAAGGTCGGGCCACTCGTCGTAGATCGCATCGAGCACGCGAGCCAGATCGGCCTCCGTGGGCTTGTCGGCCACCTGCACCACCAGCAGCGGCACCACCGGGTCGGCTTCCTCCTGCTCGGCGGCGTAGGCAGCCCACGCATCCGTCGACTCCCTTACCCGCTGGACCGCCCGGCGCAGGAGAGTGGTGTCGAAGTTCCCCTCCTCGGTCGGGATCGTCAGCACGATGTCGTCCTTCAGCAGACCGGACGCCTGCACCAGAGCCGAGTCCACCTCGACCGGGGGCAGAGCCGTCCGGTTGGTGACCTTCTTCATCGCTTGGGTGAAGCGGTCGACCGTGGCGGAGATGCCGAACACGACCGGCATCGCCGGAGCCCCCGAGCCGCCGTTGATCAGGCGCAGCACCGTGGTGTCGCGCTCCGTGCTTGACTTCATGCCCCGGTGCGCCTCATCCAGGACGAAGTAGAGCGTGCGTCCCTCCGCCTCGACGGTGTTGCGGATCACGTCGTAGATCGTCTGCTGCACCATGTCCGGCGTGGGCTGGAACAGTCGCTGCTCATTGGGATTGTCGGGCGTCGCTCCGCGCACCAGGCGGGCGTTCTTGGACAACTTCTGGGCGTTGAGGAAGTAGACCATCCCCGGCGTGAACGAGTTCTCCGAGAACGTGTTCTCGATGACCCGCAGTCGGGAGTCCAACTCACTCGCCGCCGCCTGGATGCGCGCCCGTGACTGCTCGTTGAGGGACGGGTCATCGGAGAACCACAGCACCGTCGCGCCAGGGTCAGCGGCGAAGTCGAACTCGTCCGAGCCGAAGAAGAGTGCCTCGATGATCGCCGCCGCCATGACGGTCTTGCCCGCTCCCGTGGTCGCGGCCAACGAGAACTGCGACAGTGAGCCATATCGCCGGTACGTGTCCCGGGCCTGCTCCAGCCAACGCAGCGCCTCACGCACGGCCTCGGCCTGGTAGTCCTTCAGGGTGTACCTCATGCGCCTGCCCTCCGGTTGATCATGAAGTTGTGCAGGTAGGACTCGTACAGCCGCACCGCCGTCACCCGCTCGGGGAGATCACGGCACGTCATCTGGAACGCGGCATCGGAGTCGGTCACGACGAAGACCGTCGCAACCGTCTCAACCTCGGCGACCCGCGCCACGAAGTCACCCATCTGGTCGATGTTCTCCAGCACGCCATACGCCTCGGCCACGTCCCAGCCGTCTCCACCAAGGTCATTAATGACTCGACCTCGCGACCCGGCCCGAAGCCACAGCATCGGAGCAACCCGCTCGAACGCCCGGTGATGACGAACCGACAGCGGGTCCTCGTAGGTCAGCGTGAAGAAGGCTGCGTTCTCCTCGAACCCATCCGCCATCGGGAACTCGTCAGTGAACTTGTAGTCGCCCTTGATCGGGTCACCCTCAGGGGTCTGTCCCGTGATCGCAGCAGTCACTCGGGGCTTGGTCACGTAGTCGCAAATACCCAACTGCTCCCAGTCCGCGTCACCGGGCCTGAAGCCCTTCAGCCGCAGAACTGCCTGTTCCTCAGCGCTGACTTCGTTGTTGGTCACGCTGATACAACGTCGACGCCCATCGTCTTGCCTGTTTAGGCGCATGACCGCATGGGCTGTAGTGCCTGAGCCAGCAAAAAAGTCCAAAACGACCGCATCCCGCTTGCCGGATAAGACAAATCTGAGGGTGTCCTCCACCGCATAGAGGGCCTTGGGAAAATCGAATCTCTTCCCCCCAAGGAGATTCTTGATGACATGCGATCCGTGATCCCGTGCGAAGTGCCCGGTGCGGTTCCAAACCGTTCTCGGGGTCACCACCTTGGCCCGTTCCCCCAGGCCCAGCACGAGCGCACCCTCCGCGTCACGCCCAGACACGACGAACGTCCCGTTACGAATGTTCGAGAGTGTTCTAGGCTGGAGGTAGGTGATTGGGCGTAGTCCCGTTCGCTCGTCTCGCCTCCCGAGCCGTGCCGTACCTGCTTCGAAGAACTCCCTCATTCGCTGCGCGGAAAAGCGCCAAGTCTGCTCTCTACCGTCTCTGGCGATGGGCCAAATCGCGATTTCGTGAGGTCCCAACACAACGCTATCGCGAGAAGCATGAAGCGGAAGGGATTCCCCAACCCGGACAAGGCGACCTGATTCGCGGTCGATCACCACCGGATAGAAGAGTGCGGGCCGCGCTGATCGCTCGGCGGATGCGGTCCCTCGCCGCACTGCGGTGAACCAGACTGTCGGCATTCCTACCTCATCTTGGCCTGCCTCAGCGCCCAGCATCGTCGAGGTCCAAGGAAGGATGGAAGCCTCCCCCAGGAAGACGTAGAATATGTATTCGTCAACCCGCGCGAACCGCCCAACGCGCGACGATCCAGCGCGATTGATGACGCTGGTAACCATCTGGATATCCGCTTCCGGAAAGACCTGCTCCAGCAGCATCCCCAGGCGTAGGTACTCCTTCTCGTCAATCGTGACGATCAGCACCGAGTCTTCCGGATTGAGGAGTTCCTTGGCGATCTCCAGCCGCCGCTCCATGAACGCGAGCCACTTCGAGTGTCGGTAGTCATCGTCTGACGCCACGTAGTTGTTGTTGTACTTCCAGTCCTTCGCACCCGTGTTGTACGGAGGGTCGATGTAGATGGCGTCGACCTTGCCCCGGTGGGTGTACGTGAGCATCTCCAGGGCGTGGTAGTTCTCCGCGTTGATGACGGTGTGGAAGGGCTTGTCCCCGCCGCGCTCTACCCGTCCTGTCTCGACCAGCCCGGGATAGATGCGGTCACGGAACTCAGCCACGACCACCACGTCGTCCACGAGCACCGCCTGCTCCTCGGGCTGCTCTGCTTCCAACTCGCTCAGGTGCGCCATCCGCGTGCCGGCCACGCGCTCGATCCGGTCAACGCGCCAGAGCCGCTGGTCACCTTGCTTGACCTCACCCCGAGGCGGCAGGACGCGCACCTTGTCGCCACGACCGACGGAGCGTCCGGGCAACTCAACGGCCTCGGGCTGGTGCTGCTCGAAGACCAGGCCGAACGTGCGGCGCTTGGTCAGGGCAGCGATCTCGGCTTCCAGGTCCTTGCCCAGTTGCTCGTCCGCCTTACGGGCTTGCCGTAGTAGTTCAGTCAGTCGTGACACTCGGTTGCGTCTCCTTCATGCTCGCGAATGCTCCCTGACCCGCTTGAACCATCCTAGAGAGCGGGTCAGACAAGGGATCGAGACTCGCCGCCCCGGCGACCAGCCGCTCACCCACCCCGTCCACCCATTCGCGCGGCTCCTGCTCTCCTTCGCGCTCCAGCCGTACTTCCGCACCCAGGGCGAACGACTGGCGCAGCAGGTCTAGCGGCTGGTGCAAGACCAGCCGTGCAGGCGAGGCCAGTTGTGTCCGAACCAGGCGTGAGGCGATCTCGTCCAGCACGTCGGCGTTCCGCAGTTCCCGATCGCCAGCCCAGAGCCCCACACCAGCGACGACCCGTGGCATGTCCCAGCCCCTAGCCATAAGCGTCCCGACCCCTCGCTCGATCTCCCGGCGCTTGGCGCGCTTGCGCACCTCCGCCTGTCCGTGGGCCGTAAGGGCCTGCGAGAGCAGTTCCACCACGTCGCAAGCAGTCGACAGGTTGTCCCAGTCCAGACCCTCTAGTGCCGAGGCGTCGGCGGCATGGCCGCGAGGAGGGGGTGTCAATTGGTCGCCTTCGTCCAGGAAGGTGTTTTTCCAGGAGGTCTCCATTACCAGGGCGGGTCCCGGGAACCGGCGCCTTGCGAACTCCCGGTTCCTGGAAACCGCCACTTTCAGACTCCCGGTTCACAGGTACCGGCACTTCATCGTGCCCGGTCCAAACTCCCGGTTCCTGGGAACCGGCACTTCGGGGAGAGGTGCCGTTCGTCCAGACACGGAAGGGTCCGGATTCATCGTTCGTAAGGGCGTCGCTGGTCGTGCGCGGGATGCACTGCATGCTGGCGGGCTTGACGTTGCCGGGATGCTGCACGGAGGCCACAGCCACGTAGCCCGCCTCGCGGAGCGCCTTCACCGCCTTGCGCACGCCCTCAGCCGAGGCTGTCTGCACGTGACCATCTCGGGACTCCCAGACGATCTGCTCGGCCAACTGCTGGTAGGTCAGCGTCTTGGACCCACCGCGCTCCCATGTCTCCGTGATGGCCCAGAGGAGGGAACCGACCTGCTTCGCGAGCGGAGGCAGTCTCGGATCACGCATCATCGCGATGATCTGGGCCCGGGTGGCGACGAGCCGGATCACGGCCTCTGAGAGCCCGGGCCGCGACACACCTCCGGGCGGCTTCTCAGCCTGGTCAGACCCAGGTGCTATCGTCATCAGTGTCCTCCTAACGGACTTCCCGAAGCGCCCCTTCTCCGGCCAAGAAGCAGGGGCGCTTCGTATTGCCTAACGCGAGGCGTTCGCCTTCCTGCCCTTCGAAGGGCGATAACGGCTGATCGCCTCACCGAGCATCACGCTCATCTGGCTCTGCATCGAGCGCTGCTCCAGGCGAGCGATCTCCTTCAGCGCGGCCCACTGATCGGGCATGAGCGGGACAGACCGCCGAGTGCGCTGATCAGTTGCGGGTTGGTTGTTCTGCCGAGTCCCAGCCATAGCGACTCCTTTCAGGGGTCTTTGGTACTGCAAGGCTAAATCGGATGCCAACGCGAATCATTCTGGCTTCGCCTCCTCCAGCAGTCACTGTGAGAAATAGCAATAGGTGCTCATCAATGCAGATTGAGCGCGTCAGGAGAAGGCTCGCCAAGAGAGTCATTGCGCGCTTTCGGCGTGTCGCAGGCTCTTGGGTTCGCCAACGTCGAACCAGTCGATGGGAGACTGGCCCTGTGCAAGTGAGTGACTTCTGGATCGAGGACCCCACCGACCCGAGCGATCCGTGGAGCCACACCCAGCGCACTCTTGATCTGGACAAGGTGAAGGCCCTCGCACGAGGGCCGGTCGCCGGGGACGATGACCTCGCCTCCGCCCTCTCGTTGACCCGGTTGGTGGCCGATGCCTACCGGGCGTGGGGCACCGACAAGGTGACTGACTTCAGCCGTGAGGACAGCCGTGTGGCGCTCCGCGCCTTGAAGATGGTGCTGGAGCGGCGGGGAATCGCCTTCGAGGTGCCGTGGAGGGACTTCGAGACCTTCCAGTCCTACTGGACCGGCGTGGGTGCCTCTGGAGAAGGAGGGTGGCAGAAGCGCCGCGACATCGTGGCCAAGCACTTCGAGCCGGTCCTGGATGTTCTGGAGAGGGCGGAAGAAGCCCAGTTCCGCGCCGAACTGGCCGAAGGCGTCTCGCCTCGCCCCATCACTGGGTGGCCACGGGTGGACGAAGAGATCGCGGGACTCCGTGCCCGGTTCCGCACAGCCACCGAGCTGCAGGACTACCGGGACTGCGGCAACCGCTCCGTGGCCGTTCTGGAGGCCCTAAGCACCACGGTCTACGACCCAAGCAAGCACTGCCCAGACGGCATGAGCGAGCCGCCCATCGACAAGACCGATGTGCGGATCGGTGCCTACCTCAGCGAGAGGCTGGCAGGCCGAGAGAACGAGGAACTGCGTGGGTTGGCAAAGAAGGCGTCAGCGCTGGCCCACAAGGTGAAGCATTCACCTCGCGCCGACCGCACGAGCGCGGGCATCGCTGCGGACTCGGTAATCCTGCTGGCGCACATCCTGCGCCGTCTGGCCGACTGATCCGGTTCCCGCGTCAGGGCTCGCTCTGGGTGCCTGCGCGCCCTTGTGGCACGTCTTGGAAGGGGTGTGCACCCACCAGACGCAGCAGGGCAGCGAAATCCTCAACCTCCATGGGTCCATCCCCGCGCAGCAGGCGACGCAGGGAGTCCACTCCGACGCGCATCTGCGCGGCTAGGTCCTCGGTACTCAGGTCGCGGTAGTGAGCCCCCTCGCGTACTTGATAGGCCACAGAGTGCTGCCACTGCGCCGCCTGGAACCGATCCCGGTCACGTCTCGCCGCAACGACAGCGGAGCGTTCGCCTCGGTCCGAGGGCAGGGGCTGATTCAGCCGGGGCTCACCCTCAGTGGCCCTCCAAGCCACCTCGCTGAACCGTCCGAAGTTCGCGGGCGTGACGAGGTAGTCACGCGGTCGCCAGCCGTACCGTGCCATAGCAACAACTGTAGGGATTCACAAGGTCCGGTGGGTCGTTACTTCCCACCGGAGGGAGGTAACTTCCCGCCGGAGGGTGACATCGGCCCACCGGAGCCCCACGAGCCTGGACCGAGGATGTCGTGCTCGTCACCGTGAAGGCGTGAACCAACGTCCAGCACTCACTGAACTGACACGCTCAGTCTTCCGACAAAGCGACCGGCCCGTGCCACAGCCGAACCCCGAACCCCTGCTCGGTACGCGCCACCGTGAGGGAGTCCGGCCAAGCATCTCCAGCAAGCACCGCTTGCAGCGTGGAGTAGTCGACGCCCGCCACCTCTTTGGCCGTCGAGCGGATCGAGCGCGCCCCCATGGCCTCCCGGAGCGCGACGACGTAGAGACGGACCGACTCGACCACGGGGTCATCCACACGCTCGTCCGGCCACGCAACACTGACCTCCCGGGGCTTGGGGCGGCTCTTGCGTGGCATGGGTCCACCGTAGCGCCGATTGACGGTCCTGATCTGCACGGATCGCCTGGGCCGGGTGGACCCTGCTATAGTAGTGACCGTAGTTACGTTCACTACCGGCAGGAGTTGCTGGTGGAAGTCAGCGCCTACGAACCCGTCTCCCTCACCGAGAACGATTGGGAGAAGGTCCGCGCGTTTGTGCGAGTCGTGGTCGAGAAGGCCAAGGCAGACCCCAACTCGCCGTACTCCGCCAAGAACCTCATGGGTCACGTGACCGCACACGTGGCTTGGTGCCACCGCATCGCTGGCCTGCCGCTGGAGGTCTCCGTCGTCTTCGACCGCGACATCATCGGGGAGGCATGCGAGCGAGCGTTTCCAAGTCTGACGACAGGGACACTCGCCACTCGCAGGTCCGCTCTCCTGTTCTTGGCCCAGCGAGTCCTTCCGCAGGGTCAGCGCACCGCCCGGTTGAAGCCCCTGCGCGATGACAAGGTGGCCATGCCCTATGACGAGACCGAGCAACTGGCCCTGCGGTCATGGGCTCGGGGTCAGACCACGCCCGTGAGGAGGCGCGACTGCCACACCATCCTCGCGCTGGGACTCGGCGCTGGGCTCCCCGCGCCCGACATCCTGCGCCTGCGCGTGCGGGACATCCACGTGGACCCGCAGGGGGTCCTGCTGCGCGTCTCCGACTCGAAGATCCCCCGAGAAGTCCCTGTCCTGTGGCGTTGGGAACAGCCTCTGGTCGATCTCGTGGAGACCCGTGAGCCCGAGGACCTGGCGTTGGGCGTGGCGCGGACCACCACCAATCCGAACTACCTCAACTACACCATCTCCCGGACCGCGCCAGAGGCGGGCCTGCGCCCCAACTCCGAGCGCTTGCGCAACACCTGGCTCCTGCACCACCTTGCCTCGGGGACTCCGCTCGGCCCGCTCTCAGTGGCGGCTGGACTGGAGACCTTCCGCACGTTCGAGAAACTGGCGCATCTCCTTCCCGAGCCCACCACGACTGATGTTCGTTGGGCCATGCGCCGACCCCTGCGAGCGGTCTGAGTAGTCTGTGGCGGGTAAGCGGAGCAACGGCGAGAAGGGCAGGCGCGTCCTACGGGACGACGCCGCCCTGCGCTCGTTCTTCGCTGACCTCGGGGACTTCGTGCCCGAGGAGGGTGCCCACACCGGCACGAAGCCCGACCTGTGGCACACCGCCGCCTACATGGTCGAGCAGGCCAAGTTGGACGACCTATTCAAGTCCTGGCGCGCAGAGGATCGAGGCGACAAGCGTGAAGGGCCTACCCCGTGGCTCTCCGAAGCCCAGATCATCGCCCTGTTCCTGGTGCTGACGCTGAAGTGTCGTCCACCCCTGTTCACGGAGATGGCAGCGCTGCTCTAACACCGAGGCCGATCTTCTGTCG
>Ga0209174_10001005_pt1 | contig 20409 bp, 35 predicted proteins | sample JI91814BDNA_FD_187505 | JGI IMG/M metagenome (GOLD analysis project Ga0209174, IMG submission 187505) | Wastewater effluent complex algal communities from Wisconsin, to seasonally profile nutrient transformation and Carbon sequestration -... | ecosystem: Engineered > WWTP > Effluent > Algae...
AGCGTAATTGCTGTAGCCACGAGCACAATAATCTTCACCAAAACACTCACTCCACGCCAAGCTTCTGAGGTGGGTACAACTAATGGTTTTTCAGGCTCGGAGACTCCTCAAATCCTTGAGGGCGCGAAAGTCCTTTGGCTTTTAGTTACAAAAGACCCTTCATTTGGCGCCCGCATTTTATTACCACAGTTTGGCTTGTATTTAGTGTTCCTTTGGTCTGCTACTTTAATAGGTAGCACTAGTAGAATTCGGGCTTCGAGAGCCTAACTACGCAATCAAGAGGGACCGCCGTGAAACTTCAACATTCAAGTGAATCATCCGCTGCGGCGGTCCCTTATTTTGGTTGTTAGAGGTCAAGAATGAATTTCCTTAAATCCTTTGTTCTACTGCTCGGCCTCTCTACAGTTCCGTCGTGCAATGCAACACCACAGCAAGCTCCCGCCGTTGAACATGCTGTAATTGTTAATTTCACCTATGGCTCCACTAATTTGCAGCCAATGTTTGACCTTGAGGAAAAACTTGACAACGCAATCACTAAAGCGAAGGTCGGAGAATACGACGGTAACGAAATTGCAGTTGACGGTAGCGACGGTATCTTATACATGTACGGCCCTGACGCAGATCGCTTATTTGAAATTATCAAACCGATCTTAGAATCCGCTTCATTTATGCGCGGTGCAAAGGTTACGCTGCGCTATGGACCACCCGAAGATGGTGTGCCGGAAAAAGTTGTCGCAATTGACCTCTAACTACGCAATCAAGAGGGACCGCCGTGAAACTTCAACATTCATATGAATCATCCGCTGCGGCGGTCCCTTATTTTGGTTGTTAGGTGCCATTATTTTATGAATCGTTCAATTGAAAATTTTCGGGCCTTAGTGTTTCTATCTGCAATTACGTTTGTTATGGCGGTAGCCAGGCCCTATCTATCTAACGAGCAACCATCTGCTGAATTATTAAGTTACTTATATGGTTCTGGCTATGGTGCTGCTCTAGACAATAATTCATTAGTCTATCTGTGGTGGTCTTGGGTAACCCTATATCTATTTGCACATGGATTGGCATTTTTCTTTAATTGGTTTGCACGTCCACTTTTTCTGTTTACTTTCGCATTATCAATAATACAAGCGTCTATGGCTGGTTTATTAGTTGGCGAAGCCATTGATAATGTTATATGGACTGTACAAGGTGTATTTTTTACCTTTTCAATCGGCATGCTCTTTTTCTCACAAGATGTCAGTATTCGCATTCGCAAAGACTGGATTAACACAATCAATACACCGCCGCCACCTTCGACTCAAGCAACTCCAATTTTGCTTCCGCCGGATGATGGCCCCTAACTACGCAATCAAGAGGGACCGCCGTGAAACTTCAACATTCTAGTGAATCATCCGCTGCGGCGGTCCCTTATTTTGGTTGTTAGATGCCGGTAGCAGCAGAACGCAGACTCAAGTGTTCAACAAAAGCATCGAAGTCGCGGTCACTATGAAGCAGTGCGAGATCATTCTCGATGCAATATGTAGCAATTATCGTGTCAATTGTTTTTCTTACGGTTATTCCGCGATCGCGGAGAGAACGAAAGTTTCTTGCTGATTGTATCGCTATTTCCTGCCCCAGCATTTCAACCATTACCAACGAGGTCAGTAACTTCTTGGCCTGGTTAAAATCCCGGTCGCTTTTAAATCCTTGCAGTACCTCTGCAAGTACAAGATCGCCAATTACAATTGGTTCTATGCCAAGAAGCTCGTCGAGTAGTTCAGTTTCTTTCGTTGCAACGCCCCGAAAGTAGTCAATCCAAACACTCGAGTCGACAAATATCACTTGTCCAACCTCATGGCGTTAAGATCCCCTTGCCAATCAAGCTTGCCTCGGAATCGTTTAATTTGCTCTTGCTTACGGAGGCGCAAAAGCGTTTTGAGCCCAAGCTCCACCGCTTCGCGCTTTGTCTTGAGCCCGGTCAACTTAAGCGTGTCATTCATTAACTTATCGTCAATTTCAATGTTGGTTCTCATAATGTGTACCTTTTGCAGTATTCATACACACTATAGTACTATCCGCAATGTCATGCAACCGATGTCCGGCATCTAACTACGCAATCAAGGGGACCTCCGTGGAAACATTAGATTCAAGCGAGTTATCATCCGGCGCGTCGGTCCCTTATCTTGGTTGTTAGCGGCATGAAGCGAAAATCTTAATCGGTTATTTTCATTTTCTGGTTGGCGTTACGTTCTATTCGCTTTTCAGTTTCGTGCCGTAACGTTGAGTTTTGGCAGGTCGAATTTATCGGGTTTATCAATTGCCAACCCGCGGCTTCTAAGGCAATCTTTGGGTTAACGAGTTTCTTCGGTCAAGTAATCCAGGCATCAGGCTCCGACATGCCCCTAACTACGCAATCAAGAGGGACCGCCGTGAAACTCCAACGTTCAAATGAATCATCCGCTGCGGCGGTCCCTTATTTTGGTTGTTAGGAGTCAAAATGCTGTCACTAGAAAATCCGAAATGGAACGAGTTGAGTCATGCCTATGGCAATGCTTCAGACATTCCGGCGCTTCTTCGTCAGTTAGCTAACTTTCCTGTTGAAACGTCATCGAACGAAGAGCCATGGTTCACGCTTTGGAGTTCGCTGTGTCATCAAGGTGATGTTTACTCTGCATCATTCGCTGCAATTCCTCATGTTATTGCAGCACTAGCTTCCAATCCTCAAGCCGCTTCTTTCAATTATTTCATGCTTCCCGCAAGCGTTGAGGTTGCAAGAGTTCAAACTGGCTTTACCGTGCCGCCAGATCTTGAGCTCGCGTATTTCGAGTCACTCAAGCAATTGCCAACACTTGCAGCGACCGTAGCAAAGCCTGGCTGGGAAGAGCCACTTTCTACTTCTGCTCTTGCCGCAATTGCTGCCGCCACTGGCAAGCACAAGATCGCCGAGTTACTCTTGTTTCTAGAGCCAGACTTAATCCCTGAGGTCATTGAGTGGGTGCAATCGCGTTGACTCCTAACTACGCAATCAAGGGGACCTCCGTGGAAATATTAGATTCATCCGAACCGTCATCCGGCGCGTCGGTCCCTTATCTTGGTTGTTAGACCTTATGTTAGTAACAGCAGACTTCAGCGTACTAAAAGAATGCCTGCGTGCATCAGCAGATGGCCCCTTTTTTCCTGACTGGGAGTTCAATACTCTTTTTGGGCTGGAACGTGACCAAATTCGTAGCATTGCCGAGGCTTTCAACGAATCCTGTCCGCTAAGCGCTGACGTCGATTTGGCTATCCATAATTCACTTGGTAATTTGTTAGGCTACCCACATGGGCAAGAATCTGCCTGGTCGCAATGGCTTTCCGTGTCTCAAGCAGATTTGCAGTCTGTCTTTTCACGTTGGCAAACAGCTCGCAGTTCGGTCTAACTACGCAATCAAGGGGACCTCCGTGGAAACATGGCATTCAAGCGAGTTATCATCCGGCGCGTCGGTCCCTTATCTTGGTTGTTAGGCGGGTTTAGCAAAAAGCAAAATAAGGTTGGCTTTTCGCGATTTTTTACAGCGGTTTCTTTTTTACTTTTTAGTCACCAGTTCGCTGCCTTCGCCATGTCACACCGCTTGTTTTCTGAGCCGCCTTGTCTGTTGCTCAGTCACTACCTTCCTGCTTCGGTTTGGTAGGTTTCGTTCCCCGCCCTGTTTAGGTTACGCTTTGCCCAAGCACCACGCCGTTTCTTTAGTTTTTCCGGTAACCGGTATGGTTTTGTTTCTTCCAGGCTTCACTGCCTAACTACGCAATCAAGCGGGACCTCCGTACAAACACTGGTTTCAAATTTCACATCGGGCGCGTCGGCCCCTTATTTTGGTTGTTAGGCGGCAATGATGCTATTTCGCACTTTAGCTCTACTTTTATGCATCTTGCTGACTGCATGCCCTATCCCTGCGGATCGAAAAGAGGTTCTTGAGGCAGTTGGTAAAGAGATGGATAAGGAAAGAAAGACATTCGGGGCTCTTAGCGAGGCAGATTGCAAGCTTCACAAAGGAATTTGGAGAGGTGTTAAAAATGCTGAGTTTGCTGTCTGCGATGAAACAGCTCCCGATGCGGGAACACCCTGTTCTGACAGCAGCGAATGCGAAGTTTTTTGTAGTACCAAATTGCCTGTTAAGGCAGGGTCAAGAGTCTCTGGTAAGTGCTTCAATGACTATGTTGCCAAAGGTTGCACACAGAGCATTAGCAATGGCGTCGCTAATCCGTTGATTTGCGAATAACTTCGCCAGCCGCCTAACTACGCAATCAAGGGGACCGCCGCATGGACATGGCATTCAAATCAGAAGCAACCGGCGTCCATGCGTCGGTCCCTTATTTTGGTTGTTGGGCGCCATAAACATGGTCTGTAAATTAAATGTTGCTTTTGTTCTTGCATTGTCGCTTTCTTCCTGCGCAACTTCCACAACGCGCATGGCTTCGGTTGGTCCTCAAATCGATGCAAAAAGCGATCGAGAATACGCATTATCACAAAACCCGCAGGATGTTGGACTTAACCCGGCAAGCACAAAGTTAAGATACAGAAAAATCTGGGGTGTAGTTATGGACGTGCATTCCAAAAATGGCTTAATGACAATTGTTGCTTACCCTGACGGGTCGGCGAGACTTATCACAACTCAATGGAATAGCTCATATATTAGTGCTGGCCATCCAGCTGTGGAGTATTCGGCAAAAAATTCAGTTCGCCTGGTAGATTCTTATCTTCAAGTTTTCACAACTGCAACCGATCATAGCTCTCCGCCCGAGGGATATCTGAAAATATTTGTATTGTCTTCTCCCAATTTGCTTTCAACCCAAAATTACCCTATCGACGAAATTAGCAAAAAAGGGCATCCTCTTTTTGACTTGTATTGTGCGCTTTACGATGTAGGCGTTTTTCAAATTCACGAGCCAAGCATGTAGTGTTGGCGCCCAACTACGCAATCAAGGGGACCTCCGCATGGACATGGCATTCAAATCAGAAGCAACCGGCGTCCATGCGTCGGTCCCTTATTTTGGTTGTTAGGTTCGCATGACACATACTAGAAAAGTAGAAGTTTACAAAGCGCTGATGGTCACTCGCGGAGTCAATGCGTCCACGGCTTTCCCGCCGCTTTGGGAGTTATGCTGGTCGCTGGGGTTGGAGATTCCTCCACCACTTTTCATGAGTCCGCTATTGCTCTTTCTCTTCACCGGGACAAGCTTTGGCATTTTCTTTGGGTTTGGCGCGTGGGCTCTTGGCAACCGTGGCGCACGTAGCATGCCGCTATCCGAAGCAGGCTGGATCGCCTTAATTGCAGGTGCTGCCTTTGGCATAGCTATCGCGTGGTACTGCTACCGTTTGGCCCGCCAGCATCAGCTTGGCTCATGGTCAACATTCGGCACTGCCGGAGTGCGAACCTAACTACGCAATCAAGGGGACCGCCGTGAAAATACAACATTCAAATCGTACATCCGCTGCGGCGGTCCCTAATTTTGGTTGTTAGGCGGGTTTAGCAAAAAGCAAAATAAGGTTGGGTTTTCGCGATTTTTTGCAGCGGTTTCTTTTTCACTTTTTAGTCGGCAGTTGGCTGCCTTCGCCGTGCCGCATCGTTAGTTTTCTGAGCCGCCGTGTCTGCTGCTCAGTCACTACCGTCCGATTTCTGGTTTGGCAGGTTACGTTCACTGCCCTGTTTAGGTTACGCTTTGTCCGAGCGCCACGCCGTTCCTTTAGTTTTCCCGGCAACCGTTGTGGCTTTGTTTCTTCCTGGCTTCACTGCCTAACTACGCAATCAAGCGGGACCTCCGTGCAAACACTGGTTTCAAATTTCACATCGGGCGCGTCGGCCCCTTATTTTGGTTGTTAGGCTCCATGAAGAACATTTTTGTGAATGCAGTAGTTATTTTCGCCATGTTTAGTCAAGGTGCATCTTCAATGGACGCAAACCTCTCGCCAGAAGAAGCAAGAGAAACCGCAGCCCGATCAGTGCTTGCCAGTACATCAAAGATTCTTGGCATTCCGGAGCCAATGATCTCACTTCATTCCTCGTTCTCAGACCAAGAGTCACCTGCAGATGCTTTGGCTTTCGTTGAGATCATCATGGCCGTTGAAGAGGATCTCGGAGTTTCTATTAATGACTCTGCGCTGGAACAATTCTCTGGGGTTAAAGACCCAGATGATTTAGTAAGCCATCTAACCGTACAAAGGCTACAAGAATTCGTAGGATCGCTCACCCTACCTAGCAATCCAGAGAGAGCAGTCCCCAGCCCAGCTAAAACGCCAAACGACCCGCTAGAATCTGGTGACACCGGTCCATATTTGCAATTGGCAGCCAGACCGAATCCCAGCGGGTATGTAATTATCGCCGTACCTGACGTCGACGAGATCATCTCTGCTATTAAACGAGAACGCGGCGAAGCACTAACCGCAAAAGAGATCGAGGAGGCACGCTCGGCAGCGCCGTCCTTGGTAATGAGCAAAGATGATGCAGAACAGTTTCTGAAACTTAGAGCAGCTAGATCTCAGAAGTGAAGCCTAACTACGCAATCAAGGGGACCTCCGTGGAAACATGGCATTCAAGCGAGTTATCATCCGGCGCGTCGGTCCCTTATCTTGGTTGTTAGAACTGTCAAGAAGAGCAATGACTAATCCATATCAATCACCAGATTCGGTTGTTTTGTCTTCTGAATTGAGGCCAGAACGCCCGTTGACTATAAAGGTCGCAATTATATTATTCATGGCGGGAATCGTACTGAGCGTATTTGGTTTATACGCATTTGGCTCTGCCGTAGCTTTGACTACTGAATTGATAATTTCCGCATGCGTGATCTACACCATAGTTTTCGTTGGATTAGCGCTTATTTACACTGGTAGGAATTGGGCGCGCATTCTTTTCATAGCTTATTTGGCAATAAAATCATCTTTTAGAGTATGGTTTATTATTACAGCTATGAGCTCAGCTGCAATTAATATAAAGATCTTTACATTTTTTGTCGTCGCTATTGATGTCGCAACACTTTGTTTTCTATTACACAAGAAATCATCCAGCTGGTGTGCTGACATAAATAAATACCGCGCTAGGTAGTTCTAACTACGCAATCAAGGGGACCTCCGTGGAAATATTGGTTTCATCCGAATCGTCATCCGGCGCGTCGGTCCCTTATCTTGGTTGTTAGGCCTGTCAGTAAGATCGAAAAGCATTGAGGTAAGACTGTGGAACATCTCATCCTATATTTCAAGCACGACATTCGCGCGATTATTCCTTATACGGACTTCATTTTTAAAGTGCGATCTGAAATCATTGAAAAGCAATTAGGTGAGTATTTAGGAGACGACATGGCAATCGATGGCGGCGATGCAGAGGGAATTTTTTCCTGTCCTGATTCAAGAGCCCTTTTCAATTTTATTAAAGACGATCTTTCAAAGCTCGAGTTCATGCAAGGTGCGAAAGTGACTTTTGTTTTTGGCGAGCAGGGGGTAGGCTCTCCCGAAGAAAGTTTCTACATTTAACAACTGACCGCTGTCTTTCTCTTACTTCTCTTGCTCACTATCACTGGCCTAACTACGCAATCAAGGGGACCTCCGCATGGACATAGCATTCAAATCATTTTCATCCGGCGCTACGTCGGTCCCTTATTTTGGTTGTTAGTCATCGGAGCAAGAGAATCGCATGTTCAAAAGCACTCCACTGCAAGCCGTACTTGATCTAGACGATGCTTTTGCTCGTAAAGATTTGGAGGCAGTACTTTCCTTCTACGAAGATTCTGCAGTTCTTGTAATTGAGCCAGGCAGACTTGCTCGCGGGAAAGAAGAGTTGCGACGTGTCTTTGCCTATTTATTCACATTAAATGGCAGGGCGCACCAAATCCAAACTAATGTCATCGAGTCCGGTGACATTGCCTTGTTTACTTCACGATGGAGTTTCGAGGGTGTTGGTCCTAACGGTGAACCATTCAAAAAAGAGTCCATTGCCACTAGTGTTTTTCGCAGAGGGCAAGATGACGCTTGGCGCATGGTCATCGACAACTCACATGGGCCTGCCGTACTAACCGTCGCCGATGTCTAACTACGCAATCAAGGGGACCGCCGTGAAACTGCAAGCTTCAAATCACACATCCGCTGCGGCGGTCCCTAATTTTGGTTGTTAGATTTCAATACTATGCGTATCGCAATATTTATAATAATTCTATCTTTACCTTCACTAGCTTTTTCTAGTGAAACAATTGCATTCTTTGGCAAAGCCAAGTCCCAGGAACACTTACCTGACGTTGAGCAAGCCTGCCCAGTCGGGGGTATTTGCATGGATGTCGTGTACAGGTGGACGATTCGAGTAGACAAAGTCATATCAGGAAAACTCACGAACAAGACTATAAAAGCGGCAATGATTCAACACTCAAAATACATATACGCCCATAAGCATCAGGCGCTTTTCGTCATTACGCGAATTGAGAACGAAGAAAAAAGGAAATTAGTTGGGGCCGACTACTGGCTCGAAGAATATGCTCCACCTAGCCCCAGAGTCCTTTATTGCGTCTCTGACGCTAGTAAGTATGAAGAAATAGAGGATGCTGATCATATGGGCAGAATTGATGGTAGCAATTGTTATGTTCGTTACAAACAACAAGACTGATTCCGGCATGAAATCTAACTACGCAATCAAGAGGGACCGCCGTGAAACTTCAACATTCAAGTGAATCATCCGCTGCGGCGGTCCCTTATTTTGGTTGTTAGATTTCGGGCGAAAAAGTGCTAGTATTTGTAAGTGCTTGATAGATAGGAGTTTCCAATGGCCACCCCTAAAGCAGAAGTCGCTGCAATGCTCGAGACTCTGCCTGACACAACCAGCTTTGAAGACATTCAATATCACTTGTATGTATTAGAGAAAATCAAACTGGGCTTAGATCGGGCAGATTCTGAAGGTGGCATTTCGCACGAAGATGCAAAGAAACGCCTGAGCAAATGGCTCTCAAACTAATCTGGTCCCCTGAGGCTCTCGAAGACATCGAAGCAATTGCCTCTTACATAGAGCGCGACTCTCCTTGGTACGCACAGACGGTTGCTACAAAGATTATTTCTGTTGCCGAGGCAATTCCTGAATTTCCAGAAATTGGCCGCATTGTTCCTGAGCTTGGCATCGACAACATCAGAGAACGGTTTGTATATAGCTACCGATTAATTTACCGCATTGAATCTTCACGCATTTTGGTTGCCGCCGTAATTCATGGCAGCAGATTGCTAGAGCCTTTTGCCAAACGAGTTGAAGGCCCTGAAATCTAACTACGCAACCAAGGGGACCTCCGTGGAAACATTAGATTCATCCGAACCGTCATCCGGCGCGTCGGTCCCTAATTTTGTTTGTTAGAGGCCAAATGCGCTTTTTAAAAACGAGCTTTCTAATTCTTACATTTTTACTTGCAATGCCTGTTATGGCTTTCTTCGCTTACGATATATTCTACTTTCAGCCTTACAGCGATGAAATTAAAACTATTATCGCCAATGCATCTCCGGAGGATAGAAACCCTCCGCTGTTGGTTCAAAGACTCGTCCGCGTTTCGGAACCCCAAGGTATTGAACGGAATCTATCAAGGATTATTTTTTATCATTTAGACACTCCGCGGACTCGTGAAAGTGCAGGCCAGCGCATAACAAAACAAGTTTTATGGCAGCTGCTATTTCGGCTCCACCTTACAGAAAAAGAAAGAATGGCCTTGTATTGTTCACTTGTTTACACCGGAAACAATGATTCTGGTTTATCCACAGCCTCGCTGCGATTATTCAATAAACCGCTTTCCGAGCTTTCAGCATCACAAGCCGCAACAGTCGTAGCACTCACGTGGGGTCCGCGTTATTATGAAAAGCGGCCTGACGCATTGGCAGAACGTCGAGACTTACTACTTCAACGACTCAGTGTTGGCCTCTAACTACGCAGTCAATAGGGGCCGCCGTGAAACTTCAATGTTCAAGTGAATCATCCGACGCATCGGTCCTTTTTCTTTGTTGTTAGGCCCTATTTCATGTACGACGGCGATATCGACTATTCCAAATTCACGCCGAGTGAACTCGACGAAGCACTCTCTGGTATCAACAGGCAGCTCTATCCGAAGAACTATGCAAATCTGCTTGCTGCGCGTGAATTGATGTGGCCAACAAGCCAGAGTGTATCGCCGCCTGTTGCGCCAGTTGAAATTGAACAGATTGACAATATGGAGCCGACGCCTCGTTACGACGAACATGGCCGCTACATTTCGAATCATATCCCTATGGAAGACCGCGCCAAGTCTGCTGTTTTCGCGCTATTGCTCTTCGCATATGGCAGCTACGGCATATGGGTGAACGACCTCTATGTTCCCGGTAAAAGATCTCGCGGCATTCACCTGCACGATGTCCCAGCCTGGGTTATGTATGGTGCGATTATTTGCGCCTGCTTCGTCATGCTTTCGGTTATCGCAGATCACTATGACAACCGAAACAATGAACAGCATTACCGCGCTTTTGCGTATGCGGGAAAATTCATTGGTTGGACACTGTTCGGCGTATCATTATTTATGGCGCTGTTTCAATAGAACCAAACTACGCAATAACGGGTACCTCCGTGGAAACATGGCATTCAAGCAAGTTACCATCGGCTTGACGGCTCCTTTTCTGGGTTGTCAGACGTCAGAAAGCACCACTGAAGCCTTCACAGACAATTAAATGCAATCTACTACTCTCTATCTGCTGATTATCGGGTGCGAAGTTTCGTTCTGGCTAATGCTGATTTTGGCTCTTGCTGCACGCTATCTTTTACAGCGCAAGAAACTTAGCCATATTCTCTTGCTCACGCTGCCGGCTTTGGACCTGGCGCTTCTGTTCTTTACTGCTATCGATCTTGGGTCGGGTACTCCAGCGAGTTTTGCGCATGGTTTGGCTGCCGCCTATGTCGGCTTCACTGTCGCGTTTGGGAGTGTTGCCGTGTCGTGGGCAGATCAGCGCTTTGCTCACAAGTTTGCCAATGCACCTGCTCCTTCCAAGCCGCCGAAACGCGGTTGGCCGGCGCTTCGATATGAATTATTGCTATGGCTTCGCTGCCTGGTTGCCGTATCAATCACTTTGGTTTTGCTGATTGGTTTAATTGTTTTCGTGAACAATGAATCTGCTACTGAGGCGCTTAACGAGTGGTTTGGCATCGCCGTCGGATGTGCGATCATTTGGTTTGTCTTGGGTCCGGTATGGACGCTGCTATTCTCATCCTGGCGCCGCGAGCGCGAGACCTGACTATGCAATCCATTGGGACAGCCGTGAAATTTCTGGATTCATGTTTTTAACCGATGTATCGGTCCCTTAACTTCGCTGTTAGGCCTCTAGAAATTAGCAATGCATACCGAACGACTTTTCATTCGCCCATTTACTCTAGACGATGCAGAGGAGTACCTTCCTCTCGTCTCAGACCCTGATGTGATCCGTTATACAGGTGAGGAACCGCAAACCTCGGTCGAATCTGTACGTGAGATTCTTGCAACGCGACCGCTTCGTGATTATGCAATTCATGGCTTTGGACGCATGGCGTGCATTGAGAAGAGCTCTGGCCGATTAATTGGCTTCAGTGGACTGAAATTTCTGGACGAGCTGCAAGAAGTGGATATTGGCTATCGGTTCCTACCTGCATATTGGGGCATGGGTTATGCGACGGAGAGTGCGCGCGTACTAATCCAGCAAGGCGCAAATGAGTTTGGAATTAACCGAATCATCGGACTGGTTCAACCAGAAAATAAAGCCTCTTCAAATGTGCTTCTCAAGCTCGGACTTGGGTTTGAGCGCAAAATCTATCTTACCGGCTTCGATCTTGATCTCTATGCAACTGTACGCGTGACCTGACGAGGCAGGCAAAAGAAGTTGATGAGAAAACCACCATCATTACTGTCTAACAGTTCCCAACCACGGCTCTTTCTCGCCCTCGGTTTCAGTGCTTTCTCTCGGTAATTGAATGCGACTATACTTTTATCACCTTCAATCATGATCGGTGATTCATCATGTCATTTGTATTGCATCTCATCGATGCTCCTGAAGTCCGCACGATTAAGGATGCGGATGTTTTTATTTCAGATGAACAAGACAAGGACTCCATCACTACCCCGAAATTTTCGGCATTCATCGCAGAAATCCGCAATTTTTATCCTGACAAGCGCGATGACAAGAAGACTGTCTGGGATGAGGGTCTGGAAGAATCTACCGACTATGGCCTGGTAAAAGAGCTAGTATTGAATGTGGGCTTGACGGATGAAGCGCTTGTGATGCAACTCGCTGCTACTGCCAACAATTGTGGTTTATTACTTTACGATAGCGAAGGTGAAGTGATCTATGGCGTATAGGCATGCATCTCCGGAGGCATTTTTGTAAAATCATATTTTGCTTATCGCACTATAGATCGGAGGTCGCATGAAACGAGTGACGGGTATTGGTGGCATCTTCTTCAAAGCCAAAGACGCTAAGGGGCTGCAGGCTTGGTACAAGCGACACTTGGGAATCGATGTGCAAGCCTGGGGTGGTGCTGCCTTCTCCTGGGCTGATGATGATGGCAAACCGGTCGCAGGCACGACAGCTTGGTCAATTGGCTCGCAAGAAGGAGATCTCTTTGCTCCGAGCGCTTCCTCCTTCATGATCAACTACCGTGTGGAAGACCTGCACGCCTTGGTCAAGGCGCTGAAGGAAGAAGGCTGCCATGTGCTGGAGAAGATAGACGAATCGGAGTACGGGAAATTTGCATGGGTAATTGATCCCGAAGGCAACAAGGTCGAGCTTTGGCAGCCGCCGGAAGGCCAGTGAAGTAGCCTTTTCTAAGATTGTCGTATAGGTCTGCATGCTGCCTGTAATAGCTTTAGGCATCAAATTATCGAGCCCACCAACATCGCAGGAGCTCTTCATTGCGTCTTAATCAAGTCACCCTCCCAGCGCTGGATATCGAAAAGTCATCCACGTTTTATCGTGGCATGGGGTTCACGCAAATTGTCGCTGCACCACACTACGCTCGATTTGAATGTCCCGATGGCGATGCCACTTTTTCCGTCCACAAAATGGACGTCATTCATGGCAATACGGGTGTCGTTGTCTATTTTGAATGCCCCGATCTGGACGAACGCGTGAATCAACTGCAAGCCAAAGGCTATGCTTTTTCCAGTCTGCCGACTGACGAACCTTGGCTTTGGCGTGAAGCGCGCCTCGAAGATCCTGCCGGCAATAGGCTTTGCCTTTTCCTGGCGGGTGATAATCGTAAAAATCCGCCCTGGAAACTGAAGACATCCGGCGTTTGATATCGGGCTGATCCTTATGCCAATATTTCCCGGCCGATATTTATCAACAGCTCGTCGATACACATTGCGTCATACATGAAGACAGGTGTCAGCAATTCTTGATGGGGAAATGACAATGCACAAAGGATCCTGTCTTTGCGGTTTGATCCGTTTCGAGGTCAAGGCCTCTCTCTCGCCACCCGATGCCTGTCATTGCCTGCAGTGCCGCAAACATTCGGGGCATTTTTTCGTCTCCACCGATGTTGCCCGTGCAGACCTGGACATTCAAGGCGCCGACAATATCCGCTGGTTTCAATCCTCCGAAAAAGTGCGGCGGGGATTTTGCACCCATTGCGGTTCTTCACTTTTCTGGGATCCCATCCATAAAGACAAGATTGCCATTGCAATGGGAGCTTTTGATTCGCCGACGGAGACTAAACTGGCGATACACATCCATGTCGCTGAAAAAGGGGATTATTACGATATCGTGGATGACCTTCCGCAAAATCAGCATTGAATAATCCGTCCGATGCCGAAAGTGCTTTTCAGTGTTTGATACAAATATTGGCCCAGAAGAAAAGCTGTCATGATGATCCTGATGACAATATTGTTAAATTCGCGGAAAGAGACGAGGCTTAATTACAATTTAGATCGGATATCTTTGGTACATGCTTATTCGGAGTACGCATCACGATGAAAAGAGTATTTTTCCTGCTGTTATTTATGTTTACAGGACACGTATTTGCCGAGACGATAGACGGGCGTACTCTTGGTCTTACCACGCAAGACAAGAACGGTTTTCATATGGTGTTGGTTGTCGCAAGCGCCAAAGCGGCAAGCTCCTCGGTGCTATCGGTGACTTCCGACAAGCCTGCCAGGAAAATCCATGCGAATTATCCACGCGAGCGCTTCGAGAAACTCTGGAGCAGCGTCAATACGCTGGATTTGTCTCCGTACAAATTAAGCAAGGAGACGAAAGACCTTGGCCCTGCCGAGAACTATATCGTGACGGTCGGCTTCGGCGGAAAAATGGATGATCTGGTATCGATGACGTATCTGATCCCGAAATGCAAGGCATCACCGGAAATCCAGGCATTCGTCAACAAGCTTGTTGCGGGTTTGCTACCGGTGGGGTCGCCTGGTCTTCTGCATTCATGCGCGGCAGGCAAACGCTCATGATATTTTGCGTTCATCATGCTGCTGATGAATTTTTATGTCTTTGCAATTTCTTGCCATATCCGCCAATCAATTCTCACTCGATAGGTGATATGCGACTAAGCTGTGAAATTGCACTGGATACGGCAAGATACGAACAGCTTCGCGATCAATCCGACTGGTTCCTGCATTGATAATGCCATGCTGAAACTGACAAAACCCGTTTTTGCGGCCTACCTGTTTTCCGCGATGTCTTTCGTGCTTTGGTTTCGGGCGGACCTGGCTTTTCGCAATGGCGTGCATGTCGTTGCAACCAATTTGCATTTTATCCTTGATCTGCTTGCGAAGCTTCCGCTTCAACCAGGGCCAGCCGAATTCAAGCCGGCGCCACTGATGCCGCTATCCGAATTTTCATTGATGCTTGTGCTGGCTGGCTTGGCGGCCTCGGCTGCGTTAGCCGGGCTTTATTTCTGCAGACTCGGATTCAAGGCAAAGACGGAACCGCAGTGGTATGTAATACCAGGCATTATCTGCATTAGTCTGCTTTTTTTAACTGCAAGACTCGCCTATTGGGCTTTGTAATAGAACGGCATCCGGCTGGATTTGCTTTTTACTGGCGCATTCGAAATCCCTGGGCGAAAATGGCAACGCACTTTTGTAAACGAGGAAATCATGGCGTTATTAGGAGTTACGCTTGATGCCGGTTATGCCGATTTGCTGCGTGCTTATGCCGTGATGCTTGATGGGAAAAAGATTGGCGAACTTAAAAACGGTGAAAGTAAAACATTCCACATCAGTCCCTGCGCGCATTCCATTTCGATGAAAATCGATTGGTGTGGTTCCAAAACCCTGCAGTTCCAGTCTATTGAAACAGAGCCAACGGCTTACAAGGTCAGCTCCAATCTTGGCGGCATCAAATTGCTTTTTGGTTTCTGGTACATTTTGTTCAATCAAAGTTCCTATCTGGCGACTGAACGCAGCCAGACTTGATAAGGAGTCACACTCATGGGTTTTTTCATTCTGGTCTGTCTGTTCGTGATTTTTGCAACGCCCCTGCTGATGGCTTTCGTAAAACGCAGCGGGCAGTCCGGAAACGGCTCAGGCAATTTTTCCGATAATGATCCCAATTTTTATACTTCCTCCGCTTCCGAGCGATATGGCAGTACGCAAGATTCCGACAATCCGGATTCAGGCAGTCCGCAGGATTGCAACGAGACAGGCAATGATTCCGACTCTGGCGATTCTTCTGATTCCGACTCTGGCTCCTGCGATAGCGGCAGCAGTGATTAATTGATATGCGAAACATGGCCTGTTTTGAAGGCTTTTGCCGATATGTCACTCAGGCTATTCGTATTAAGGAAATACATGAAGATCCATGCCCTGCTTTTTTCCATCCTGCTCACAATCTTGGCCAGCACCTCCGCCCATTCGGCGGTTTCCGCTGCCGATAAAAAAACAGCGGCTTCGCAGACGCATACTCCTGCCAAAGGGAGTACAGAACGCAAAGAAATTCTCGATGCCCTGCGTGTCGTGATCAGGAAGATGTCCGGGCTTGAAGTGGTTTTCGTGGTGCCCTATCTCAAGGTCAACCAGAATTGGGCCTGGGTGGAAGCCGAGCCGCAATCGGCCGATGGCAAACAGCGCTACGAAACCCTGACTGGTTTGTTGAACAGGAAAAACGGCCGCTGGATCTATGTCGAAGGCCCGCCCGAATTCGCCGTTTGCGAGGAAGACCCGGATTGCATCGATACCGCGCGTTATTTCAAAAAACTGTCGCGAAAATATCCCGCTACAGCTCCGGATATCTTCCCGAAATAATGCCCATCAGGAACGAAGGCCGACACCCTTGGTAAGTAAACGCAAACCAAGCCAGCCGAGCGCGAGTACAAAGAAAAGCATCACGCCGAATGAGGTCCATAGCGGCAAGTCACTGGCTTGATCGCCAAGCAAGCCATAGCGAAATGCATTAACCATATAAAAAATGGGGTTGGCATGGGTGGCGTTCTGCGCCCACTCGGGCAAAACGCGCACCGAGTAAAATACTCCGCCCAGATAAGTCAGTGGCGTCAGGATAAAGGTCGGGATGATCGCGATGTCATCGAATTTTTTCGCGTATACGGCGTTGACGAAACCGGCCAATGAAAAAATGGTGGCGCCGAGTAGCACGGTGCTGATCATCACAAATGGATGCGGAACACGAACATGGGTGAAGCACATCGCAATGGCCAGAACAATAATGCCCACCATCAAGCCGCGCAAAACACCTCCGGCTACATAACCCAACAGAATTACCCAGTTCGGCATTGGCGAGACCAATAATTCCTCGACATGGCGGCCAAACTTCGCACCGAAAAAACTGGAGCTGATGTTACCGTAAGCATTCTGGATCACCGCCATCATCACCAGACCGGGAACGATGAAATCCATGTAATCAATACCGCCCATATTGCCGATACGCGAACCGATCAGTTTTCCGAAGATAAGGAAGTACAGCGTCATCGTGATGGCCGGTGGCACCAGGGTTTGTCCCCAGATACGCAGGATACGCATCACTTCCCGGCGGGCAATGGTTTTCAGGGCAACGATATTCGGGTTCGACATTTTTTATTCCGGCGTGTTGAAGCTTGAAAACGAAAGGGGTTAATCAGGCGGCTTTGGTAGCGTCGCCGGTCAGTTTCACGAACAATTCTTCCAGGCGGTTTACCTTGTTGCGCATCGAGCGCACCTGGATTCCGGCTTGATTGAGTTGACTGAAAATATGGTTCAAATCCATGGCGCGCGGCTTTTCGATGTCCAGCGTGTGGTCATCGGTCGCATGGATGCTGACTTTATCGATCTGCGGAAGATTCGCCGGCAAAACGCCTTCGATATCCAGCAGAAAACCTTCGACATCGAGTTTGGCCAATAATGTTTTCATCGGGCCCTGTTCGATAATTTTGCCTTTATCGATAATCGCCAGATTGCGGCAAAGGTTTTCCGCTTCTTCCAGATAATGCGTGGTCAGGATAACGGTGGTGCCGGCCTGATTCGCTTCGCGCAGGGTTTTCCACATGCCACGCCGGATTTCAATATCAACGCCGGCGGTGGGTTCATCGAGAATCAGCAGTCTGGGTTGCGTCATCATCGCGCGGGCAATCATCAGGCGCCGTTTCATGCCGCCGGACAAAGTACGCGACATCATGTGCGCCTTGTCCCAGAGTTGTGCACGCTTGAGTTCTTCTTCTGCCCGCAAGATCGCGGTCTTGCGATCCATGCCGTAAAACCCGGCGTAATTCACGCAGATATCGAAGGGTTTTTCAAACATGTTGAAATTGATTTCCTGCGGCACCAGACCAATTTGCCGCATGGCTTCACTTCGCTGCTTTTGTAAATTGATGCCAAAAACGTTGACTTCGCCACTGCTGGAATTCACCAGCGAACTGACCACGCCGATCAAGGTGGACTTACCGGCACCGTTCGGCCCCAGCAAGGCAAAAAAATCGCCCGGTTGTACCGAGAGTGAAACGCCTTTGAGCGCTTCAACGCCGTTTTCGTAGGTTTTTCTCAGCGCACTGATCTCGAGGGCTGGCTGATTCTGCATAGTGTTCTCCTGGTCTCCACAACGCGCGACCTGATTGCCTAGTATAATCGCGTTCCTTCTTTAACCGTTGGTTCGCGCCTGATGGCCGCACATTTTCCGCTCAAATTAATCGGTAGCCGCATGCTGGCGCCCACGGTTCGTCATCTGAGTTTTGTCCGCGATGATGGCCTGCCTCTGGATTTCATTCCCGGTCAATTTATCCAGGTACATTTCAATTACCCGGACGGCAGCGCGACAAAACGCAGCTATTCCATTGCTACCCTGCATGACCACGCAATGGGCCCGGGCGATGCTTTGGATATCGCCGTCAGCTTTGTTCCCGGCGGCGCGGCATCTGCCTTGTTCGAAGCACTGGATGAGGGCCAGCAAATTGAGTGCAGCGGACCCTATGGCCGTTTCTGCCTGATGGCCAACGACAGCAACAAACGCTATCTGTTGATAGGCACCGGTACCGGCGTAACGCCTTATCGCGCGATGTTGCCGGAATTGGCGCGCCTGATGAAAGAACGCTCGGTCGAAGTGGTTTTATTGTTTGGCGCCAGAACGCCGGAAGAACTGATTTACGGTGACGATTTTTATGCCTTCGCCGAGCAACACCCGAACTTCCGTTTCATCCCCTGCTTTTCACGCGGTCTGCCGGAAAACCCGCATGCCGACGTTCGCAGCGGCTATGTGCAGGAAGCCCTGACCGAGCTGTCACCGAACGCCGAAGGGGATATCGCCTATCTTTGCGGCAACCCGAATATGGTCGATGTGAATTTCGAAGTATTGAAAAACCTCGGTTTGCCGATCCCGCATATCCGCCGGGAAAAGTACGTCAGTTCGAAATAATCCGGACGTTCGCTTGTAAAGGTCACTTGACAAGACGAAATCCCCCGCGCATGCTTGTGTCAAGCACACTTGACACACCATCATGCGCAGCGCACACCGCACCTACCTGAAAACCTTCATTCCCGCCATGATTTCCTATGTGGTGGTGCTGTTTGCATCGATCCTGCTCTTGAAAAAAATGGGCCCCGATGCACCCTTGTATCTGCGTGCCGCCCTGTCCCTGACACCGGTGATTCCGATCATCTTCGTGTGCAAGGCACTGATTCGTTTCCTGCGCGACAGTGACGAACTCGAACGCCAAATCGAATTGGAGGCAATTGCACTTTCAGGCCTGTTCACCGGCTTGATCTTCCTGTGTCTGGGCTTCCTGGCGAGTTCTAAACTGATTTATCTCGATGGCGCCGCCGTGGCAATCTGGGTATTCCCGGCATTATTCGGGCTATACGGAATTGCCAAATGCTTTGCGAACTGGCGCTACCGATGAAAAGCCGAGTCCGCGAGTTGCGCGAAAAGCAGGGCTGGTCGCAGGGCGAACTTGCCGATTTGCTGGATGTTTCCCGGCAGACGGTCAATGCGATTGAAACCGAAAAATACGATCCCAGCCTGCCACTGGCGTTCAAGATTGCCCGTTTGTTCAATATGCGTATTGAAACCATTTTTCTCGAAGGATAATGTCATGTTGTTGATCTCTGCCAAACAAGGTGTTGGTTTATTGATTCTGGGCAGCGCCCTGCTCGCCAACTCCGCCGAAGCACGCAAACTGGGTGAACTGGATTTCCATGCCTGTTCGCTACCGGTGCCGCAAACGTCGATCACGGTATCGGCACAATGCGGCACGCTGAAAGTACCGGAGAATCCGGCACAGCCCAAAGGCCGGCAAATCGAACTTGCCCTGGCCTGGATTCCGGCAAAAGGCGAAGCAGAAGCCGACCCCGTTTTCATGATCGCCGGAGGTCCCGGACAGTCCGCACTGGAAAGCTATCCGTCGCTGCATCCGGTTTTCAATGACGTGATCAAGAAACGCAATATCGTGCTGGTGGACCAGCGCGGCACTGGAAAATCCAACGCACTCGTTTGCAAAGATGCTGAAGGCAAAAGCGGCATCGGCGAAAATGAAATCATCGCCAAGGTCGATCTGGACAAAGCGAGATTGTTTGCCCGGAACTGTGCGGCTGATGTCGGCAAACGCGCCGATACCCGTTTCTATTCCACCGGCTATGCCATCGGCGATCTGGATCTGGTCCGCGCGAAAATCGGTGCCGAAAAAATAAACCTGTACGGCATTTCCTACGGCACCCGCGTCGCTCAGCAATATGCCAAGCGTTATCCGCAACACACACGGGCCATCGTACTGGATGGCGTGGTGCCGAACTCGCTGGTACTCGGGGCGGAACATGCGGTGAATCTCGAGAATGCATTGAATTTGCATTTCGCCCGCTGCGTGGCCGACAAGGTATGTCGCGAACATTTCGGCAACCCGCGTCTGAAACTCGATGCCCTGCGCGCACGATTGGAAAAGGCGCCGATGATGGTCAATTACAATGATCCGATGAGTGGTGTCGCCAGGCAGGACAAGCTGGATCTCGGCAGCATGTCGACCGTGG
>Ga0209174_10001006_pt1 | contig 20402 bp, 13 predicted proteins | sample JI91814BDNA_FD_187505 | JGI IMG/M metagenome (GOLD analysis project Ga0209174, IMG submission 187505) | Wastewater effluent complex algal communities from Wisconsin, to seasonally profile nutrient transformation and Carbon sequestration -... | ecosystem: Engineered > WWTP > Effluent > Algae...
GGTCAGTATATCGGGATGGAGGAAACGAGTATTTGTATGGAGAAATCAATTTCAGGGTTTCCCAATTCCTGAATTTTTCGCCAGGGATAACCGAGTGCCTGGTTTGATTGAACAAATGACCATTTTACTTCCTGCAACGGGTTACACACGAGGTCAAAAATAAAATGGTTACCTCCCGAATCATCCCTTCCAATCAGCCACAATAAACTCAATTGCGGGATAGTGTTGCAAGCGCTTCCCCTTCCAGATGCAGCCGCATTTGAAAGTTATATTCTCATAGATCATGAGATGCATATATTGATTCCGGAAAAGGCCCCGATCAATTTAAGCGAAATGCCACGATAAGGTCTTTTCAGGCCCCACTAACCCTCTTTTATACCAATAACATTGATAGCTCCAAAAAAAAGGTGTTTTCACCTAAAGAAATATAGTCATAACACGGCTGAATAGTTGCCGCCGTTGAAATTAATTTGTCTGATTGCGCTAACGCCTATTTCAGTACCGTATAGCCATTTCAAAATCTGATACGGTTGTTATGGGAATCAGCAAACACTTACATCTATAGCGAAGGCTGAAACAGAAAATTATTTTATTCAGTGCTTTGCTGACCTGTACATAACAATCCTTGACAATGAAAAAAAACTGCCTTTACATAAACGAACGACAAATGAAAACAGCCTTGCTTATGTCTCTGTTGCTCTTGCTAAGAATCCCCCCGGCATATTGCCAGGGGTCTGAATTCTCATACCTGGAACCAAAAAGTACTGAGCAGCGGATTCAGTTCATAGCCGACAGTCTGAAATGCCCGCTATTGGTAACCACGGATAAGATTTATGCAATCGGCAGTAACTGCATCACAAGATTACTGGATGGAGGCATGAACGACCGCGACCGGAATGGAGACAATGATGATCGTCTTGACGATGGCAGCAACAATGATAGAAACCAGGCCGGCGGATCGTCTGACAGGATCAGAAAAGGAAAAAATAATAACCGGAAAAAGAAAGGGGGTGATAATGACCGTGACAGGGATGGCGACAATAATGATCGCGACAAGGATGGTGACAATAATGAACGAGACAGGGATGGCGACACGGATGACAGGAATGCAGATGGCGGATCCAGTAATGGAACACGATGCTCTGTTGCCAAAAATGGGAAAGTGCTTTTATATACCCGCCAGTCCATTTCCTCAGAATCAAGCCGTATTTATTACAAGACCCAATACTTCGGACCCAAATATTTTAAAATCATCAAAATCTAGATCATGAAATTAAACATTGTATTGCTGGCATCCTGCTGTAGCCTTTTATTCAACTCCTGTGGCTCTTTAAATGTGCCCATTGAGAAAAATAAAACAGAGAATAACACGTCCATTACTTTCAGCGAACAAAACTTCACGGTTAATGCCGGCGATTTTTTCAGTCTTTCCGAAAAGGGACTGAGGGCTAACACCAAAAAAATCATGATCGCCAGTTCGGCTGACATGTCGAAAGTGATCATCTACATGCAGAAACAATTCAAGAAAGGAAACTTCATTTTTTACAATATCACGATAAAGAATCCCAGGTATGCAAAGCCTTATTACGGTAAGATCGCCTTTTTTAATACCAACAAAAAAAATCAACTGGAAGCAGTCTCTCGTTACCGGGAGATTGAAATCAGTGACAGCTATTTCCAAAGTGCCACTAGGGGTCGCGTTGCCCTGATGTATGAATATTTCAAAAGCAGGCTTGTTCAGACCACGGTACAGGTTCCCACCTGGGTTATCCTGATGAGTGATGAACCACTGTGATGTTTTCAGATGCCCGAATCCAAAGGGCAGTTGCTGGTTGGATCCGGAATTGGGCTGGAGCTGAGCAAAATTGCCTCGGTTTTGAGCGCTTACATGAAATAGCCGGGACCAAACTGAAGTTTCAAAAAAGAACAATAAAGAGAGGTCGAAAGTCGCCCGATTTTTGGATAAGTGACTGAAATACTAAGGTTGACTACTCTAAGAGTTGTCAACCTTAGTACCCAATCTTCACATTTCTTTTCCCTCCATTTGGTTAATTTTACCCGTCAATGAACCGAATGAAAGGATTTTTTTTAACCACTGGTATCCTATTGTCCACCCTTGCCTGGTCCCAAAAAATTGATCCGGCTAAACCCGATCTGTCACCGGGGAATTTCCGGCTGGACTCCCTGCCGGAGTCTGAAATCAATATCCCCATCCAGGTAAACCTGAAACCGCTTTTTTCCATGGCAGAAAAAAGCGTGGACACCCTGTTTACCTCACCCAAATACCCCGATGAATGGGTACAGGATGGCTGCGATGTTCGCTATAAATACTCTTTCCGGAGAAGCCCTTTAAAAATCACCGGTGTTGGTAATACCCTTACTCTGGGCTTTACCGGCTATTATAAAATCGTTGGCTCCACCCGGCTCTGTGTGAATGGCACCGTTGTATCCCCCTGGACCCCCGCCTGCCGCTGTGGTTTCAGCGAACCGGAAAGAAGAGTGAATGTATCCTTTCTCAGCGCCCTTAGTGTGCAGCCTGATTATAAAGTAAAAGTGTTTATTAAAAGAAATGAACCCGAACCTCTGGACAAATGTGAGGTCTGTTTCTGGGGACAGGATATCACCAAACAGGTATTAAAGGGACTGGTCACCGAGCTCGATGCTTCCAAAAAAGAACTTGAAAAATCCTACGGAACGGTTGATCTGAAATCAAAATTCCAGCAGGTATGGGACCAGCTGAATAAAGTATATAACCTCTACGGACTGGGCTGGCTGCAGATGAATCCGCAAAAATTCAGGATCAATACCCTGACTATTAATAAGGACCGGCTGGATATCAGTCTCGGCCTTTCTGCCAAACCCATGATCAGTTTTGAAAGACCTGTTGAAAAAAGTTCATGGGTACCGAATATGGGCAGTTACAGCAATAAAGAAGGATTCTCCATCTTCCTGGATGCGATGCTGAATTATGATTCACTGAGCATGATCATGAACCAGCAGATCGTGGGGAAGGAATTCGATTTCAAAAAGGGATTTGTCAAGAAAAAATTCATCCTCGACAGCTGCCGGGTTTATGGAGGTGGATTTGATAAACTGGTGATCAAAATTAATTTCTCCGGTACCAATACCGGGGTATTCTATCTTACCGGTAAACCCGTTTATGATTCTGCGAAAAGAAGTCTGGAAGTAAAAGATATTGAATTCGATATCAAGTCAAAAAACATTCTCCTGGGTTCAGCCGATTGGCTCTTTGATAAAAAGATCACCAAAGAAATAAGCAAATATGCCCGTTTTGAAATGGGTGCCTATATCGACAGTGCCAAAACGACCCTTAACCAGCAACTCAACCGGGAACTGACCAAGGGAGTAAGAAGTATGGGATCGATTCAGGACATCCGTTTGGCAGGGATCTATCCCCTGCAGCAACACCTGATAATCCGGAGTAATTGTGAAGGCAGACTGGCAGTAAAAGTGGAATCAACCGACTTTAGCTTTTAGAGGCATCTTCTGGAGCAGCTTTGAATGAATAATTCCGCTGGGCGATATAACTGAATAAGACTACTACACAAATTGTGAGCACCTGTGCTAAGACGGGATAGATATGCAGGGTTTCCACCAGTACTTTCAAAAGAATATAATTCAGTGCCAGGTTGAACAAACAAATCATCAGGTACCGGAATAACTGGATCCTCCCCTTCATGTTCGAGTCACTGAACACGACATATTTCGACATAAAAAATCCCACCGGAAATGTAACCAGAAAGGAAAGGGCCAATGCTGCAATGTGTCCTTTGAAAGCAAAGAAGCCAAACTCAAATGTCTTCTCTGCAAATATGTATTTGAAGCCGATATAATAAACGATCAGTCCCAGCAGGGTATTACCCCCTCCCGATGCTGCATAGCGAAAAGTCTGCAGATTCATCAGCTTTTTAAAGGGGGGATAAAAAAAGTCGATGATGGGCAGTACAAAATCTCGGGCGCTATGGATATGGCGGCGCATGGCGGCAAAGTAAGGAAAAATTCAGTCGACAGTCATCAGTCTATCTGTCGACAGTCATCAGTCATCAGTTGGCAGACAGTCAGTCGGCAGGGATCAGCCCCTTTGTAATCAATATCCTAATATCCCAATATCTTAATATCCAATACCCCCACCTTCGCCAAGGCTAGGGCGGGCAAGCAATACTTAATACCCTTTAATAATCGTAATTTTGCACGCTAAACAAGACCGGATGAGTATTATCAAGGATATCAAACCATTATTACAGGCTTCGCTGAAAGAGTTGTACGGCTATGAGGCGGCTGAGACAGAACTGACCATCAATTCCACCAAACCTGAATTTGAAGGCGATTATACCATTGTGCTCTTCAGTTTTGTAAAGCAACTGAAAAAGTCACCGGAACAGCTGGGACAGGAACTGGGTACCGATCTGGTACAGAAAAACCCGGGATTGTTTACCGCATTCAATGTGATCAAAGGCTTTCTGAATTTATCCGTAGCAGATGCCTACTGGAATCGCTTTCTGAACGATCATTATCTGCAGACCGGCTTTGGATCCCGTCCGCTAATTGGCAAAAAAGTAATGGTGGAATATGCTTCCCCCAATACCAATAAACCTTTGCACCTCGGCCATCTCCGGAATATTTTCCTGGGATGGAGTACGGCTGCTATTCTCAAACACAGCGGACATGAAGTTTACAAGACCTGTATCTCCAATGACCGGGGGATTCATATCTGCAAGAGTATGGTCACCTGGCAGCTATATGGCAATGGCAGTACGCCTGAAAGTACCGGCACGAAGGGCGATCATTTCGTAGGAGACTATTATGTGAAGTTTGGCATCGTTCAAAAAGAGCAGATGGCCGAACTGATTGAAAAAGGGATGGATAAAAAAGAAGCGGAAGCAGCCGCTCCCATCATGAAAGCTGCCCAGCAAATGCTGGTGGACTGGGAAGCCGGTAAACCGGAAGTGATTGCTCTCTGGAAACAAATGAACAGCTGGGTCTACAGTGGTTTTGATATTACTTACAACCGTATCGGAGCTGATTTTGATAAAACTTATTACGAAAGCGATACCTACCTGCTGGGCAAAAAAGCCGTACAGGATGGTCTGGCCAAAAAAGTATTTACGCAAAAAGAAGATGGCAGTGTGTGGATTGACCTGACCGCTGACGGACTGGATGAAAAAGTAGTACAAAGAAAAGACGGTACAGCAGTTTATATCACCCAGGATATCGGACTGGCCGCACAAAAACAGGAAGAGTTTGGCTGCGAACAAAGCATCTATGTTGTGGCAGACGAACAAAACTACCATTTCAAGGTACTCAAACTGATTTGTGAAAAACTGGGCATCCCCGGAGCCGCCGGTATTTATCATCTCAGTTATGGCATGGTGGAATTACCAGATGGCCGGATGAAAACAAGAGAAGGCACCGTGGTGGATGCCGATGATATGGTGGAAGAAATGGTGAATGTGGCAAGGGCCAAGACAGAAGAGCTGGGAAAGGTAAAAGACTTTACTCCGGAAGAACTGAAAGAACTCTATGATATCATTGCCCTGGGTGCCCTGAAGTTTTTCCTGCTCAGAGTGGATCCCAAAAAACGGATGATCTTTAACCCGGAAGAGTCCATCGATTTTCATGGCTTCACCGGACCTTTTGTACAATACACACATGCCAGGATCAAGTCTGTATTGAGGAAAGCAACTGAAGCAGGTTTTGCCTATGATAGCCTTTCCACTTCCAATGATAGTTTATTGAAACTGGAAAGAGACCTGATCATCCTCCTGGAGCAATACCCTATTGTACTGGAACAGGCGGTGGCAGAACATAATCCTTCCGTGATTGCCATCTATGTATTTAACCTGGCAAAAACATTCAATACTTTCTATACCGAACATTCAGTAATGAATGCCGAATCAGATGAAAAGAAAAGCTTACGTCTCCGCATGGCATCCATGACCGCTAATGTGATTGCTTCGGGAATGGGATTGATGGGAATTCGGGTGCCGGAGAGAATGTGAGAGCAGTCGTTAGTCGATAGTCTTTAGTCGATAGTCATATATCTGAAGAACGCAGGAGACAATTAAGAGGGGCCATTACCAAGATTCGTAAAAACAAAAATGTATAAAAAAAGGGCGTCAATATTGAATTGACGCCCTTTTTAAATATGTTTCTTACTATCAACTAACAGCTCCCCTTTAGGGGATGGGGGCTGACTGCTCTACAATCCCGCCATCATCTTCTTCTGTTTCAAACTAGCCAGGGAAGGATCCATTTCAATCGCTTTATCACAAAGTCTGATTCCTTTTTCTGTATTCTCCTTACCGCCCTTACGCTGGTAACACATCCCAATCATGTAAAGGGCAGAGGCATTTTCTTTATCGTATTCCAGCATTTTATCCCAGTACTGCATGGCCAGGTCAAACTTGGCTTTACCATAGTAAGCTTCTGCCACCATACCGAGGATATTCAGATCACTTGGCTTTCTTTTCAGGATCTCATTCAGCATTTCCACGCCCTTGTCCAGGTCACCGATATTGAGGTAAGCAATGGCCAGGTTCTCCAGGTAATCATTATCCTTTTTCAGCCCCTTCTCCCCTGCTTCCAGCATATACTTGAGGGCATCCTTATCCGCATGCATGGCATAACAGATCAGGCTCAGCTCATAGGTCCAGTATGCTTCGGTGGGTTTCAGTTCGAGGGCTTTTTTGAAATACGGTACTGCCAGCTTGTAGTTCATCATGTCTGCATAGCTGTGTGCGATCAGATAAGGGATCTCCGCATTGGCGGGATCTTCTTTCTCTGCAATATTGAGGTACTTAATTGCTTCTCCGTAATTATCATTATCGTAGTGTACGCGGCCAACATAAAAAGCCACTTTCTCGTTCGGATCGGCCTTCTTCAGTTTGTCGGCATACAGCAATACATCATCCTGCTGTTTCAGTTGATAAGAAAGCAGCATTAATTTTTTAAAGAGTTCGGGACTCTCATCTCCCATGGTCACCAGTTTTTTGTAGTTCTCCAGTGCCAGGTTGTATTTGCGTAAATCATGATAGGCCAGGGCCAGCTCATTTACAATGGGCTTGCTGTTGGCATCATAGCGTACTGCTTTTTCAAAATTTTTCAGGGATTCGAGGCGGCGACCATTTTGTTTTTCCTGCAGACCTTTCTGCAAAAAATAATCTCCGCTGTCTACCGGGGGATTGGCGCTGATTCCTGCCTGTTGCGTGAATGTATCATTCTGGGAAAATGCCGGCCACACCGCCAGGGCAATACCGCAGGTTAAAAAAATACGTCTCATAGGGCTTTATTTAGGATGGATTTAAAATAGCTACACATGCAAGTTATTATTTGCGATGGATGAATCAAAGCTTAACCGGCTACAAATCAGCTAAAATCGTTCCAAAATAGTATTATTTCAGGATGATCCCGGAAAGCGCTGGTAAATTTACGGTCAGCTTGTACATTTTTTGATTCTTATCAACTAGTTCGCAGCGGATGTCGGGGTTGTAAACATCCCCGGTGCCCCAGTATTTTTTGCTGTCACTATTGAAGATTTCCTCTGTATAAGGCTTATCACTTACCCATACTTCCCAGTCATTCCGCACCATCGGGGTCAGGTTCAGCATTACCAGGAGGTCATCCTTTTTCTTTTTCCCTTTTCTTTTGAAAACCACCACCGATTCTTCCCGGTGGTTCAGATCCACCCATTCAAACCCTTCCATGTTGAATTGTTGCTGGTGCATGGCTGGCTCGGCCTTCAACAAACGGTTGAGTTCAGATACACAATCTTTCAGTAAACGGTGACAATCGAATTGTAACAATTCCCAGGGCAATTCTGATTTATAATTCCATTCACTGGTTTGTCCGAATTCATTCCCCATAAAGAGCAGCTTGGCGCCGGGGTGGGCCCACATGTAGGTATAAAGCAGTCGCAGGTTGGCAAACTTCTGCCACTCATCTCCCGGCATTTTATACAGCATGGGGCTTTTGCCATGTACTACTTCATCATGACTGAAGGGGAGCATAAAGTTTTCATCATAGTAATACATCATACTGAATGAAAACTTATTCTGGTGAAACTGCCGGAACACCGGATCGAATTTGAAATAGTCCAGGGTATCATGCATCCAGCCCATCATCCACTTCATGCCAAAACCCAGACCGCCTTCAAAAGTGGGTTTGCTGACTCCGGGCCAGTCAGTCGCTTCTTCGGCAATGGTTTGTACATCCGGAAAATCACGGTAGATGGTGGCGTTGAGGTCACTGATAAAAGCAATGGCTTCCAGGTTTCCGTCACCGCCATGTTCATTAGGTTCCCATTGACCGTGCTCGCGGGAATAATTGAGTTTGAGCATGGAGGATACCGCATCTACCCGGATACCATCAATATGAAAAAGATCAAACCAGTAACGGGCACTGCTGATCAGGAATGATTTAACCTCTCCCCTTTTGTAATTGAAAATATAACTGTTCCAGTCCGGGTGAAACCCTTTCCGCATATCCGCATACTCATAAGTATGAGTACCATCGAACATGAATAATCCATGTGCATCATAGGGAAAATGAGAAGGCACCCAGTCGAGGATCACACCGATCCCGGCCTGGTGACAGGCATCAATCAGCCGCATCAATCCCCGCGGATCACCAAATCTTGATGTTGCGGCAAAATAACCGGTACACTGGTAACCCCAGCTGCCATCGAATGGATGTTCCATTACCGGCATCAGCTCAATATGGGTAAATCCAAGTTCCTTTATATAGGGTACCAGTGTTTCAGTGATCTGGTCATAGCTGTTATAGGCTTCTTCATCATCTTTTACAGGTCGCTGCCAGCTGGCCAGGTGTAATTCATACACTGACCAGGGTGCATCAAGAGCATTTTTCTTTTTCCTGTTCTTCATCCATGCCGCATCTTTCCATTCATAATACATATCCCAGGTGATGCTGGCCGTTTGTGGTCTTTTCTCCCAGAAGTTGGCAAAAGGATCTCCTTTATCCAGCGCTCGTTTGGCATAACCGATAATATGATATTTGTAAGCTTCTCCTAATTTGAAACCGGGGATAAATCCTTCCCAGATACCGCTTTTATCCCAACGGGGGTATAATTCATACTCGTGATTTTTCCAGTCGTTGAAATTCCCTTTCACGGATACAGCACTGGCATTAGGAGCCCAAACACAGAAATACATTCCCCAGGTGCCATTCACCTGAATGGAATGTGACCCGAATTTTTTGTATAGCTGATAATTTGTGCCGTTTTGATAATTGGTCACATCTTCGGGAGTGAGTAATGAATAATTCCAAACCGACTTAGTGGTATCAACAAATTCCGTTTCTTCATACCGTTTAGCGACCGCCTGTACCGTTGTACTCGCCGCAGGCAATTTTGCGGAAGCTTGCTCGTTATCCTGCTGTAATTTGCTGGCAGATTTTTTCTTACTGGTCGGCATTCGGAGGATTTGTGGGATGATTGTATATCACCAACTTACATCATTTTGATGAAAGTTTAACATTCCCAAAGCACTCGTTTTCCGGGACCCTGAAAGAAAAGCCCGATTTTGCACCGTTTCCTAAAGTATAGCTCCGGATAGTAGCAACCAAACAGGTCATTTCCGGATCAAACCAATTACCAGCCATGTTAAAACAAGCCGCTTCGGCCCTGTTGTTCCTGCTATTTTGTTCAGCCCTTAAAGCCCAGAAAAGCACTATCAGCGGATCTGTTACCGACACCACAGAAAAGAAATCACTTTCTCTTGCTTCGATCAGTCTTTTACGAAAAGCAGACTCCACCCTTGTAGCTTTTACCCGATCAAATAAAGAAGGCAGGTTTCAGTTGCCATCCACTGATACCGGTCAGTATGTATTGCTGATTACCTATCCCAAGTTTGCCGACTACATGGATGAACTGACGCTGAAAGGCGACCTGAATACCGGTCCTATCAGCATGACACCCGCCAGTAAATTACTCGATGCTGTAATTATTAAAACTGTAGGCGCCATCCGTATCAAAGGCGACACCACCGAATTTGTGGCCGATAGTTTCAAAGTAAAAGAAGGTGCTACGGTGGAAGATCTGCTGAAAAAACTACCGGGTTTTTCTGTGAATGCCAAAGGGGAAATTGTTGCTCAGGGTAAGCGGGTGGATAAAGTATTGGTAGACGGTGAAGAATTTTTTGGAGATGATCCTACCATGGCCACACAGAATATTTCCGCAAAAGCCGTGGATAAAGTACAGGTCTTTGAAACCAAGACCGATCAGCAAAACATGACGGGTATGAGTACGGGTAACGAAGGGAAGACCGTCAATATCAAACTAAAAGAAGATGCCAAAAAAGGTGCTTTTGGAAAAGTAGCAGCCGGGACAGATTTCAATAAATACTATGAAGGCCGGCTGATGTATAACCGCTTTGTAGGGAAAAAGAAAATTGCCGCCTATGGCACCCGTACCAATGTGAATGCAGGCAGCCTGAACTGGGAAGACCGGCAAAAACTGGGTATTGAAAACGATTATGAATATGATGAGCTGAGCGGTTTTTATTACAGCTTTGGTGGCAATGATGAATTCAACGACTGGAGTCTGCGGGGATTGCCAAATGCCTGGACCGGTGGCGCTCTTTTCAGTAATAAATGGAATGCAGACAAACAAAATATCAACCTCTCTTACCGCTACAACCGCCTTGGAACAACCAATACCGGCACTACACTGACCCAAAACATTTTGCCCACTGGTATTACCTATAGCAACCGTTATACCACCCGGGATAACCTCAGTCAGCAGCACTCCACCAATGGAAAATATGAAATCAAACTGGATTCACTGGCTTCCTTAAAATTTGTAATTACCCATACTTATAAACTGGGAAAGAGTTTTGGTACCAATAACAGTGAATTCATCGGGACCGACCTGGATACCGTGAACCAGAGTTTCAACTACTTTGATAATAATACCAAAAGAACACAGCTGGATAATCAGCTGACCTATAAACAACTCTTTAAAAAGAAAAACAGGCAGTGGCAAACCGTATTCAGGTTTGGGGTAACGGATGATGATAACGACGGACTGAACCTGACCCGTATCCGCTATTATGATGCGAATGGCCAGTATAACCGTACCGACACCATTGATCAGCAGAAACTCTTTGATGGCCGATCCACCACCATTGGTATCAAGAGCAGTTTCATGGAGCCGCTGTCTGATAAGTGGATGCTGGTGATGGACTATGCCTGGAATAAAAACCATTCCCGTTCCCTGCGCAATACATTCGAAAAAAGCCTGAATGGAAAATATGAAGATCTGATCACAGATTTCAGTAACAATTTTGAACTGGATGCATTTTCAAACAGTGGTAATGCGATTTTCAGGTACACCGGTAAAAAAATGAGAGCGGGTATTGGTACGGGTATCTCTGATATCAAACTCAACCTGAAAAACCTGGATGATAATACCATCAATAATTACCGCTTCTTCAATGTGACGCCTCAGGCACAGATTAATTTTATGCCCAAGGCTCAATTTAATATCGGGATCAATTACCGTGGCAATACTGTTCAGCCGAATATCAGCCAGTTACAACCCCTGCGGGATAATACGGATCCCCTGAATGAGTATAAAGGAAATCCTGATCTGAAAGTGGGATTCAATCACCAGACCTCCGTTTATATTAACCAGTATAAAGTATTATCGCAACAATGGTTGGGACTCAGTTTCTCTTATACTGTTCAGCAAAATGCCATTACACAGTTCAATACCGTGGATGAAACAACCGGTAAAAGAACTTATTACCCCGTGAATGTAAACGGTAACCGGAACTGGTTCCTCTGGGCGAATTTCAACAAGAGCAAGGGCAATGGCAAACCGAATTACGGATTTGGCTTGAATGGAAACGGCAGCCGTTTTAATAATTTCGTGAACGGACAGAAAGCCCTGACCCAATCCTTTACCTTCAGCGCCAATCTGGATTTAGGTATTTCAAAAGAAGATAAGTTCGACTTCAGTCTTTCTCCACGGATAGGATATAACAGTTCCAAATCATCCCTGAACAATGCCATCGACAATAATTATTTCAGCTATGGAGGAAACTTCAATGCGGAAGTAACCCTGCCTTGGAAATTGGAAGTCTATACCAACCTGAATGCAGACCTCCGCCAACGCATACAGGCTTTTGCCAGCAATGTGAACCTGGTGGTTTGGAACGCAGGGATCAGCAAAAAGATTTTCAAGAAAGATACCGGCAAAATCAGTTTTTCTGCCAATGACTTACTGGACGATAACAAAGGTTTTACCCGGAATATCAGTAACACTTTCGTTAGTGATGACAGATACCAGCGGATCAGCCGTTATTTCCTGCTGCGCTTTGAATGGTCATTCAATCAATCACCCGGAACACAACCTAAATAATGAAAACAGTAATCATAGCCGTCAGTCTGCTGCTGAGCAGTACCAGCCTCCTGGCCCAGGCCAATTTCTTTTCTTCGATCAAAGTGGAATACGAAAAAACCACCAGTGTCCGTCAACTGATGAAGGACCTGCAGGAAAATGACAGCTGGTATGAGCAGAACAAGGACCGTTACCCGGTATCCATTCTGAGTTATTATGAATTTACCGGAGATACTGCCCGTTCTGTTTACAAACCCGGTAAAGAAGTACCTGTTGACCCTCGTATGTGGTGGAGGCCTGTAGCTGACAAAAATGTAGTGTACAATGAGTATGCATCTGGCCGTACGATCAGTCAGAAACCGGTTTTTGAAGAGACTTTCCTGATGGAAGACAGTCTCCTGAAAATTAAATGGAAGATCACGACCGATCTCCGGAATATTGCGGGATATGAATGCAGGAAAGCCATTGGTCTCATCAATGATTCTATTACTGTCTTTGCTTTTTACAGTGATGAATTACTGATCAACGGAGGTCCTGAAGGTTTGCACGGCTTACCCGGGATGATACTGGGTGTGGGTATACCCCGTTTGCATTGCACCTGGTTTGCCACCAAAGTAGAAGTGAATGGCGTGAACATGAAGCCGGTAACCCCTCCTGCAAAAGGAAAGAAGGTGACAAGAACTGAAATGATGTCCCGTCTCGGTAAACTGGCAGATGAATGGGGCACTTATGGCAGCAAACTCCTGGTGAACTTTGTTATTTAAGCAACTCCATCACATAACTCTCTTTCGGATCCAGCTCGATATCGGATAAAGCTTTTACTTTTCCCGTCACCACGTTACGGGCCTGTGTAAATCCTTTTACCCGCTCCTGGTACCAATTCCAGTCAGGCTTGATTTTTTTATCGCCTGTGTTACTAATGGTCATCACGGTTTGTTGCTGGTCATAGCGGAAGTAAACATACAGACCATCTTTTGGCAGGTACTGCATCATTTTTCCGGAGCCGATGGCAGAAGAAGTCTTTCTGAATTGAGCCAGGCGGCTGATATGCTGAAATGCTTCTTCCTGTTTATCACTCCTCCCCTCTTTAATGAAGCGGTTGTCTTTGGCTTTATCGTTGGGCCAACCGCCGGGAAAATCTTTTCTCACTTCTGCATCACTGGGATCCTTGAAGTTTTTCATCAGTACTTCATCTCCATAATACATTTGCGGGATGCCGCGCAGGGTCAGCAGCAGGTTCATTCCCATTTTAAAACGATCAAAATCTTCGCCAATCACAGAATAGATCCGGTCCAGGTCATGATTGGTTAAGAAAATACAGTTCCGCATCGGATTTTTATACAGCAGGTCCTGTGCCAGTACCTGGTACAAACGATTCACGCCTTCGTTCCAGCCATAAGGTTGTTTCAATGCATCTACCAGAGAGAAATAAACCGGAAAATCAGTCACCCCCTGGCAATTATGTTTGAAGGGGATATTCATATTGTTCTCACAGAAATAGGCACTGTTGGTAACAGTTTGAACCCATGCCTCCCCAAAAACGGTAACGGCCGGAAACTCTTTAAGCAGGGCATCATTGATCTTATTCAAAAAGACGGGGTCGCTATAGAAATAAGTATCCACCCTCCAGCCATCGACTCCAAATTCTTCCGTTGCCCAGATGGCATATTGGATCAGAAAATTGGAGACAAAAGGATTACGCTGGTTCAGGTCCACCAGAAAAGGTGTGAACCATCCATCTACAGAAACTCTTTTATCAATAGCAGATGCATAGGGATCAACCAGGGGCTGATCTTTATAAGATGTATTGGTATAAGCCGGCCATTGGTTCACCCAATCCTTCATAGGCATATCACGGATAAACAAATGGTCATTGCCCACATGGTTATACACGGCATCCTGGATGACCTTCATTCCTTTGGCATGGGCAGCTTGTACCAGCTCATGATAAGCGGTATTGCCACCAAACCGTTTGTCGATCTCGTAATGATTCGTAAATGCATAGCCATGGTAAGTACTGCGGCTGACACCTCCTTCCATGGTACGGGTCATATCATTCTCCACCACCGGCGTCATCCATAGCGTTGTCACTCCCAGCTCTTCCAGGTAAGGAAGGTGGTTCTGGATACCTTTCAGGTCGCCCCCGTGCCGGTCAAAAGGATTATCGCGGTCGTGGCCCTTATCGCGCATATCATCAAAATGATCATTGGATGGATCGCCATTGCTGAAACGGTCGGGCATGATCAGGTAAACCAGGTCTCTTGCGGTGACGCCTTTCACCCTTGTTCTGCCATTCTCGGTGCTTCTTTTTTTCAGTGTAAAAGGAATGGATTGTTTATTGCCGTTACCGGATAGAATGATTTGAAAAGTGCCCGGTTTTGTTTCAGCGCCAATCAGCAGGTCTACAAAAAGATAGTTTTTATTTTCAGCGCGATGCAGTTTCAGCATTTGAATACCCGGGTATTTGATCGCCACCTGTCCGCTGTTGCCGATCCCCTCTCCGTGGATCATCAGTTGCAGTTTGTTATTTTTCATACCGGTCCACCAATGGGTGGGGTAGGTATTGGTTTGACCAATGCCCGCAATTTGGATCAGGGTCAATACGGCAAATAAGAAGATTCCCTTTTTCATAGTCATTTATTTATCTTTTATACGAAGGGTCAGTAATCCGGCAATAATCATGGAGCAACCACCCACAACAATTGTCATGATGGCATCGCCATTAAAAATATGTTTGGTCAGCATGCCCAGTATGGTGGCCGCCAGGATTTGAGGGATCACAATGAAGAAATTAAATATTCCCATATAGACCCCCATTTTATGGGCTGGCAAAGCCTTAGTCAACATTGCATAAGGCATCGCCAGGATACTGCACCATGCCAATCCGATACCAGCCATACTGATGATGAGCATATTTTTATCTGTAAAAAAGTAAAGCGAAATCAGTCCGATTCCTCCGGCAAATAATGAGATCAGATGGGCAGTTGGTCTTGAAAATTTTTTGGCCAATACGGGTAATAAGAAAGCAAATAGAGCTGCGAAACCATTATAAAAAGCAAAGAGTACACCCACCCAGTTACCCATATCATTATAAGCCGTGGACGTGGGATCAGTTGTTTTGGCGATATGCTGGGATAATGCCGGTGTGGTATAAATCCACATGGCAAAAAGGGCAAACCAGGAAAAGAACTGCACCACGGCCAGTTTTTTCATTGTTGGAGGAAGAAAATTCAGATCATCCATCACTTCGGCAAAGCCATTCAGTTTACCATATTTCACCAATGCGCCTGCCAATAACTGGCAAAGACCGAAAACCGTAATGCCGCCGGTAAGTACATATAATTCTTTTTCAAGCGGAGTAGTTGCAGACTGATTATATAAATAAAGTACTGCTGATAAAGCCAGACCTATAATTGTCCAGATCAATCCTTTTCTGTTAAAAGAAGACGCCGGTGTTTTAATAGATAGCTTTTGGCTTTCTTCAGCTACTTCACCAAAGGATTTCATTTCCTCCGGAGAATATTCACGGGTAGTAAATACTGTGTAGAAAATAGCTGCCATGTAAACGGCGGCACCTGCCAGAAATGAAATTTTGATCGAATCAGGGATGACTCCCCTGGGAGCTTCATTAGCCACGCCAAATTCTGTGAGCAGATAAGGCAATAGAGAGGAAATCACAGCGCCGATGCCGATAAAAAAACTCTGCATGGCAAAACCGGTCGTTCTTTGAGAATCCGGCAGCATATCACCCACAAAAGCCCGAAATGGTTCCATTGATACATTGATGGAAGCATCGAGCATCCACAACATGATGGCCGCCATCCAAATCTCTGTTACATTCGGAAAGATGAGTAATGCCGCCGAAGCACAAATGGCTCCAATCATGAAAAAGGGTCTTCTTCTTCCCCATTTCTTATGCCAGGTCTTGTCGCTCCAGTGACCAATGATCGGTTGCACAATCAACCCGGTTAAAGGAGCTGCAATCCATAAAATAGGGATATTATCAATGGACTCTCCCAGCGTTTGAAAGATCCTGCTGACATTGGCATTCTGTAACCCGAAGGCAAATTGAATTCCAAAAAAGCCTACACTCATGTTGATGATTTGTGCAAGGCTGAGCCGGGGTTTGGTACCCACTGTAAACAAAGACATAAGCAATCGTTATTAGTTAAACAGCTACCCTAAGGTAGGAATAATATGTAATAAGTACACATTTAAAACATTGATCAAAAATACCACGGTTTTCCGTGGCATTTTTAAAAATCAGATCACAAATCCATTGGGTAATATGGCTCCTTTTTTCACCACCACAATCCCGTCCTTCACCGTATACAATGCATGATCGGTATTTTCAAGATGCACCCCACCATTGATCCGCACATCATTGCCGATTCTTACGTTTTTATCCAGAATTGCATTCTTGATATAACAGCGGTCGCCCACTCCCAGCAAGGGATACCCTCCTGCTGTGGCCGCAGCGATCTCCGGCAGTGTTTCATAGTAATCGCTACCCATGATATAAGAACTCACCAGGGTAGTGCCATGACCGATCCTCGAGCGGATACCAATCACTGAATGCTCCACTCTCGAGGCATTGATAATAGAACCTTCCGCCACCAGGGTCTTTTCCAGGGTGGTACCACTGATCTTGGCAGGGGGCAGCATCCTGGGACGGGTATAGATGGCATTGTCGTTATCAAAGAGATTGAAGTCGGGTAATTCCTGGGTCAGCCCAAGGTTCGCTTCAAAGAAAGAATAGATATTACCGATATCAGTCCAGTACCCTTCATACTGGTAACTGGCCACTTTGTATTTTGATATTGAAGTAGGGATAATTTCCTTACCAAAGTCCGTAGCACTGGCATGCTCTTTCATGAGCAAATCAAACAGCAGCTTGCGGTTGAAAATATAAATACCCATGGAGGCCAGGTAATTCCGGCCTTTTGCTTTCATATGTTCTCCGGTATCACTTTCCCAATCAGGAAGGATTTCTTTTTTAGGCTTCTCTACAAAGGAAGTGATCAGTCCTTCTGAAGATTTGAGGATGCCAAATTCCGGAGCTTCCCTTTGCCCAACGGGGATGGTGGCAATGGAAATATCGGCGCCGAGTGCTTTATGATTATCCAGCATATCGGCAAAATTCATTTGGTATAACTGGTCACCGGAAAGAATCAGTACATAGTCACTTTCAAATGGCTCGATATGCCGGAGTCCCTGCCGTACAGCGTCGGCAGTTCCCTGGTACCAGGCTGGGTTATCAGGTGTTTGTTCTGCTGCCAGGATATCTACAAAGGCCTTACTGAAGGCGCTGAAATGATAGGTATTCTTGATATGCCTGTTGAGGGAGGCGGAGTTGAACTGGGTCAGTACAAACATCCTTCCGATACCGTTATTTAAACAGTTGGAGATCGGGATATCCACCAACCTGTATTTACCGGCAATGGGTACGGCAGGTTTGGAGCGGCTGGCTGTAAGCGGATATAATCTGGAACCGGCACCGCCGCCTAATATCACACAGAGCATTTCTTTTGAATGGGTAATCGTTCTGATTGCCATAACAGATAGTTTACTTCAATGATTGGTATATATCAATATATTGCTGCGCTGAACTGTCCCATGAGTGATCGATGGTCATCATGTGTTCCCGCATCCAGGTATAAAGGTCTGGTTTATTCTGATAAAGGTCAATAGCACGGCCTATTGAATAAGTAATATCCCAGGTGGAAGCCTGGTCAAACCGGATACCGAATCCCTGCCAGTCGCCCATATCCGTTACCGTATCTCTCAGTCCACCTACATTTCTAACCATCGGAACCGTTCCATACCGGAGTGCATACATCTGGTTGAGTCCGCAGGGCTCCACCCGGCTCGGCATCAGCAGAAAATCCGACCCTGCATAGATCAGGTGACTCAAGGGCTCACTATATCCGATATAAGAATTATAATAACCGCTAAACTGGTGTTTCATCTGATCCAGCTGGTCTTCCAATGCCGGATCTCCGGATCCCAGGATCAGGAAATTTACCTGTCCATGGTGCTGGTAAATGGCCTGGCTGATGGCTTCGGGTAAAAGATCCGCCGCCTTCTCTCCTACCAATCTCCCGATAAAAGACACCAGGGGCTTATTGGGGTCCAGTCCGAATTGTCCCGCCAGTTCCTGTTTATTTTTCAGCTTTCCTTTTGCGACCAGTTCCTTATCATAATTTTTGAAGATCATGGAATCGGTGAGCGGGTCCCATACATGGGTATCAATTCCGTTGAGGATCCCATGGCTCTTGCCCACTTCGTATTGAAAAAGATTTTCCAGTCCGTTAGCGGCCTGCTTTAATTCATCCAGGTAACTATGACTCACGGTGGTAACCTTCCAGGCGCATTTCACGGCTGAAGCCATTGGGTTGATGGTATTGTTCCAGTCGAGCATCCCCCATTTCCATGAATCAAAAGGTGGCAGGAGATAATATTTACTCCAGTCGATCCAGCCCTGGTACTGTCCGTTGTGCACGGTAAACACAGATGGAATGCCCGCCAGTTTGTTCCGGAATTCCAGACCGTATTTCATCATAAAAGGGATGAGACCGGTATGGTGATCATGACAATGAATCACATCCGGCTGATGATTCCATTTGCTGAACCAGTCGCAGCAGGCTATCTGGAAAGCCAGGAATCTTTCGGTATCATCATCGTATCCGTAAATTTTTTCCCGGTCCAGCAAACCATTGATATCAATGAGGTATAAATCAAAACCCAGTTTATTGGTTTTCTCTTTGATTACACTGTAATGAAATGGCTGAGGGCCCATGCGCTGGTCGCCTTCATGTACCAGTTCCCAGTCATTATTATAAAGGAATTTCGTCCGGTACATCGGCATCACCACTTTGGCTACATGTCCGAGATCCGCCTGGTATTTTGGCAGGGCGCCTACCACATCTCCCAGTCCGCCCGCCTTGGCAACCGGGTAACATTCTGCCGCTACATGAATGATCTCCATAACTGATCAACAAGATTTGGTTGAAATTAAGTGGTTTAAGGCTGATTGCAAAACTAATGCAGACAGATTATTTGCCTTTTCCAAATACCCCTAAAGGAAAGGCAGGTTTTTTTATACAAGCTGCCAACAGGCTTTTCTTTGTTTTCCTGCGTATTTAAAATTGTTATACTTTCATTACTTTATCTAACAAATCATCGATTGCAATGAGTCAGCAAACCAAACAGCCAACGAATTTTGGAGCACTGGGAACCCTGGTTACCGTTTTCTTCTTCTGGGGTTTTATCGCCGCTTCGAACAGCATTTTTATCCCTTTTTGCAAATCCCATTTTGCATTAAGCCAGTTTGAATCACAATTGGTGGGTTCCGCATTCTATGGTGCCTACTTTATCGGATCTCTGATCCTCTTCCTGGTTTCCAATGTGCTTGGGTATGATATCCTGAACAAAATCGGATACAAACGGGGAATCATCTATGGCTTGCTGATTTCAGTGGCCGGGGCCTTGCTGATGCTGCCTTCCGCCAATGCCAATTCTTTTCCGGCACTGCTGGCATCACTTTTTGTTATTGCCCTTGGGTTTTCGCTCCAGCAAACGGCTGCCCAGCCCTTTGCCATTTCTTTAGGCGATCCGGCTACCGGGTCTCACCGGTTAAATCTGGGAGGCGGTGTGAATTCACTTGGTACAACACTTGGTCCGATCATCGTGAGTTTCTTCCTGTTTGGATCCGTTGGGGCAAGTGACACGGTAGTTACTGTTACTAACATCAATACCTTATACCTGATTGTGGCTGGTGTTTTCTTTACGGTGGCCATGTTTTTCCTTTTCTCCAAACTTCCCTCGGGAAAAAATGATGAAAAATTTGAGAAAGGAAATAAAGCAGCTGGCTCTCTGATGCTGATGACCGGCATTATCATTGCCATCATCATCACCGCCCAACTGGCAGAGATCCCTAAAATGGTATTATTACTGATCACCCTGGTGGCCGTGATTGGAATTCTTTTCTTCTCCAATGTAAAAGCCCAGGCCAATGGGGATG
>Ga0209174_10001007_pt1 | contig 20368 bp, 18 predicted proteins | sample JI91814BDNA_FD_187505 | JGI IMG/M metagenome (GOLD analysis project Ga0209174, IMG submission 187505) | Wastewater effluent complex algal communities from Wisconsin, to seasonally profile nutrient transformation and Carbon sequestration -... | ecosystem: Engineered > WWTP > Effluent > Algae...
AGGTTTATTTTTAATTTGAATTCCAATCGTTGCAATCAAATTGCTGACAATAAGATTATGCCTTTCCTTCGCGCCTGCCATTGCATAAATTTCACCATTGTAAAATTCATGCTTCTCCAAAGAATTTCTTTCGAATTCTAAATACTCTATCGCCGTCATTAATTTCTTAGCCGCGTTACCCATAAGAACATAGTTCATCAGTTCTTTATGATTTGCAATCTTTTTCTTTGATTAAAATGCTAAAACTGAAAATAGAAAAATTCCTTACTCTCAAAAACAGAGAATAAGCAAAACTGAATAGCGAATACTGTCATTATACCGTAAGCGAGTGCAGGGTGAATCTTAGAGGAACTAAAATATTCCAAATCCTTGTGCCATACTTGAAGACTATCTAGAATTATAATTGGCGAAATATAAAATAAAAACTTTCCAATCAAAACCCAATTCAAATAAATTCCACCCGTATTATCCATTAGCCGCATTAGGTGAGTCGGATTTTCTACTCTGAATAAAAGCAATCCTAACCCAAATAGCATGAAGGTGATAAAAACGCTTATCGCAGTTGCGAGTGATTGTATGAAAGGATTGCCACGGATACTCTGAGAGACAAAGGATTGCGGAGGTTCTACATTGTTCGTTTTTATTTGATTGGATATGACATTATTTACAGGAAACAATTTGTTCTTATTCTCAGCATATACATTGTATATCACTACTTGTAAGCCACAATAGATTCCCCAGATGAGATAACCATACGTAGCCCCATGCCAGAGTCCACCTAGAATCCATACTATCATCAAATTCATATTCTGATAAAAAATTCCATATCGATTTCCACCTAGCGGTATATACACATAATCCCGTAGCCAGGTGGAAAGAGAAATATGCCAGCGCTTCCAAAACTCGGACGGATTCGTAGCTTTAAATAGAGGTAAGTTAAAATTAAGCGATAGTTCAAATCCAATCATTCTAGCCATACCGCGTGCTGCATCAGTATAGCCACTAAAATCAGCGTAAACTTGAAAAGCAAAGGCAGCGGCAACGAAGTAAACCAATCCTTTTGGAATAGACTCATCTGGATACAAAGCCATATTCACAAAAGGAGCCAGGTTATCTGAGACAAATACTTTCTTAAAGATTCCCCAGATAACAAGAATTAACCCCGATTGGAATTTTTCTTTTGTTATTTCTCTTTCTTTTTCAATCTGAGGAATTAATCTTTCTGCCCGCTCAATTGGTCCGGATAGAAGTAATGGAAAAAACAAGTCGTATACTGCATAAGTCAGCAAGTTGTGAGTTGGTTTGATTTTTTCTTTATACACATCATAGATATAACTGATATTATGAAAAGTATAGAAAGAAATTCCTATCGGTAGGATAATATCTATTACGCTTAACTTCAAACTTCCGTTGGCTAATCTAGATATATCGTTAAAGGATTGAATCACAAAAACTGTATACTTAAAAATAAAAAGGATTCCCAGATTTAAAGCAATCGTAAAAAGCAAAATTCTTTTTCGTTTAATTGCATCTTGATTCTTTACTAATTGAATTCCCGCAACGAAGTTGAAGTAAATACAAAACAACAAAAGAAAGGTCATCTTATAATTCCAAAATGAATAAAAGACAATGCCTCCGAATAAAAGAAGCCAGTTTTGGATTTTTAAATTTACTCTTGTATAGATTAAATAAAAGACCGAGAAAAAAACTAAAAAGTTAATGGAGTTAAAGAGCATAACTCTAATTAGCCCTAAGTTTCTTCCATCATTTCGATAAACTTACGTTTATCTTTGGCTTGTTCGGGATAAGTAAGAGAATAAATCTGAATCGAAAGTTTAAAGTCTCTAGAAGGGTTATGAAACAATACAATTTCAGATTTAATCTTAGAAATAAAACTTTCTGAATCTGCTTTACTATTTTCTTTTAAGAGAATTGCAAATTTACCCTGACCGATTCTGGATATGTAATCAGATTCCTTTGCGTTTTCAAATATTTTCTTTGAAATAAAATCTGAATACTCAGAGAAGAAATTAATTCCAAGAATGTTTAAGATTCGAGTTACATTTAAAATTTTCAAAACAATCAATGTAAATTGTTTATTCTTTGTATCACAGTATTTAATTTCTCTATCAATAGTTTCCAGAAGCGGATTGAATGGATTTCTAAATAGACTTTCTTTTTCATTCTGCATCACTAGGTTTGCGATGATTGGTGCTACAACATTAGAAAGAGATAGTATAGTTCGTTTAAATCCGGGACTCCACTCTGTAGAGACTTTATGAATAATAAACAATCCAACCATTCTTCCAATGCTAATCAATGGAATCAATGTGAATTCACTCATCGCTGTAAGTTCTTTCTCTGAGATATATGTATTTATCTCGGAATTTGATTGAAAGTTATCTAAGCGGTAAACATCGCTTATGTGTGAAATCATTGTAATGATCTTTGATTCTTTGTTTAATCGAAATTTGCCCAAAGTATCTGGGAGTAAAAAATTAGAGCCAAATACTTTATAGTCCATTGACTTTGCATCTAAGATCATGAAGGTGAAGCTTGAAACTTTAAAATCATTGATTAAATTATCAGAGACTACATCGTATAACTCATCTAGCGTCTTACTTGTATATACCTTATCCGTAAAATCAGTAATGCTACTACTAGAATGAATAATTTTATTTAATTCAGAAACCTCATTACTTAAATTCTCTGAATCGAATAACTTGCTTAAGAAATTTCCGGAAACTTCCACTAGAATCTGTAAGAACTCAAAATCTTTTTCAGTGTAATCCTCTCCATTAATCATTCTACCGGCTGCAATAAAACCTGAAAATTGATCCATAACTCGAATTGGAATTAAAATCTCAGTGAGTGGATTAGCAATTAAAACTCTTTCCCGATCTTTTAAATCTTTATCTAACAAATCTCTTGCATAGATTACATTTTTTTCAGATTCTAGGAGCGAATAGAGAGTATCCCCTTTTTTAATAACATAGTCTGGCTCGATGTCAATTCCCTCGTGGGCAACAATTTTCATTTGACTAAAGTTACCATCGCGAGAAGAAAAAATAATCATTATCTCTGGTCCGACTTGTCCAATGATTGAATACATTAAATTTTCAAAGAAGTCATCGAAGGATTTTGATTTTAAAAGCTCTTTTGTAATTTCAAATAAAACTAAATAACTTTCTAATTTTTCTTCATAAGAGGATTTGAATTGTTTAGCAGTTTCAAAAGCAGCTTCAACACTGACATCCACAATAGGCTCTATCTCATCAGGCTCTTTTACTTCTGTTGGATTTTCTTCCTCTAAGCTACTTAGAATTTTTTCTGCTTCTTCAACTTCTTCTTGCAGCTTACCGGCATCAGCCTCCATAAAAGAATCTGGCATTCCTTCTGCCATTGCATCTTTTTCCCAATCCTCTAGAATGTCATTAGGCTCGGAATCATCTAATTCGTCTGCTTCAAAGACAATACCATCTTCATCCGTTAAGGAATCATCCTCTTCTTTTAGTTCAAGGGTTTCTGTGTCACCGGCAAATTCATCTAAGGCATCGGATTTTATTTCGTCAAATTCGTCGAGTGCAGATACTTCAATAAAATCATTAGGCGATTCATCAATAGGCTCAGGTGTTAAATCGTGGGGTAATTCAGTGTCAGTTGGAGTTCCATCCTCTTCTGGCTCTATCTCTATTTCAATTCCATCTTCCTCATCAAACTCTTCTGGAATACTAGGAATGGAAACAGTCTCTTCGTCATCAGAAGAACGCACGGACTCTTCTTGAAGTAAAGCATCCTTTTGCGGCAAATCATTCATGTCCGCAAGAGGATCTGGTTGATCTAAGTCTACGAGGATTGAATCATCGTCTGATTCTAAATCCTCATTAATCTGCTTGGAAGAAGTTAGATTTTTAAAAAAGCTTTCGGCTTCTTGTAAAAAACTCTTTTTTTTTTTATCTGTAACTTGGAAGGATTCGTTTTTTAAATTTGGAAATTCTTGTAATAATTTAAGCGCTTTTTGTATGAAGCTCATTCTTACAGTTCCAATTCGTTCATGATCTTCTTGTATAACTCGAAGTATTCAGAACTTGCAAACTCTTTAATATAGGAATCAGGCAAACTTCCCAACAATTCATCCATATAAGAAATAACTTTCTTTAATTCTTCTTTCTTGACAGCACCAAATTGAAAAGACTCAATCTTATCAGAATAATCATGTTGTTCAATATCAGGGGTATCGTCAATATTGAAGTCTCCTAAATCTGAAAGAGACGAATTATCGTCTATTATAAAATCATCATCTCCGATAACCATTCCGGAGTCGATTGGATTACTATAATCAGTATTAGCCGCTACTCCTTCGACTTGATTATCATTGGAAGGAGCATCTTCTGTTTCAATTTCACCGCTTTCAAGTAAATTGTTTAACTCATCACCAGAAAGAGCAATTTCTTCATCTTCCACAGCTTCTTCTTCAAATAGGTTTTGAGGTGATTCCATCTCGAACTCATCAGTTGCTTCAGACAAATCAAAATTATCCTCATCACTCGTAGTAGACGGCTCTATATTTTCAACTTCAAAGTCTTCTTCTGCTGTAATATTTCCAAGCTCGTCTGGAGATAGAGCAATAGATTCATCTTCTTCAGTTGAATTTTCAAAGAAAGAACTTCCAAGAGAATCATCTTCTTCTGTCGCGATATCACCGCTTTCTAATAAATTATTTAATTCGTCACCAGAGAGAGCAATCTCTTCATCATCGACAGTCTCTTCTTCGAATAAGTTTGGAGTAGGCTCCATTTCCAAGTCTTGCGTTGATTCAGATAAATCAAAATTATCCTCTTGCTCTAATTCGTTTAATCCATCAATTTCTTGAACTTCAAAGTCTTCTTCTGCCGTAATATTTCCAAGTTCATCCGGGGATAATGCAATGGACTCATCTTCTTCTGAGGTATCTTCAAAAAAGGAATGTGTAGAAGAATCATCGGCTTCAACAACTTCATCTTCTTGTTCCTCTTCTGTCTCAATCCCACCGCTTTCAATTAGGTTATTAAGTTCATCTCCAGAGAGAGCAATTTCTTCATCTTCTGTAGCATTTTCATCGAACAAATTTGATTTGGATTCTATATCCAAATCTTCTGCCTCTTCAGTTAAATCGAAATTAGCCTCATCATCACTAGAAAAATTTTCAGATGAACTGGAATCTATTTCAAAGCCTTCTTCGGCAGTAATATTGCCTAGCTCGTCCGGTGAAAGAGAAATCGATTCATCATCTTGTTCTTCTTCATCTGAGTCAAAGAATGATTTCGCATTCTCCAAATCGAATTCTTCTTCCACTTCTTCTTCGTTTTCTACTTCAATCTCGCCAGTTTCTAAGATATTATTTAATTCATCACCCGAGAGAGATATATCATCGTCTTCAGCAACATTCTCATCAAAAACGCTTTCAGTAGAAACACCATACTCATTAGATTCAATACCAGAACTTAAATCGGCAGTTTCTATTCCATCTTCTACAGCATATTCGGAATCTGTAATATTATTTAATTCATCTGGAGATAGTGCAATTTCTTCTTCGTCTTCTTCTGAATCGAAGAAAGACTTAGCTTCTCCGGTTTCAATTTCTTCATCATCAGTATTTCCACTTTCTAATAAATTATTTAATTCATCTCCTGATAAAGCAATCTCTTCTTCATTAGAACCAGAATGTTCAAAAAGATCAGGAGGAGGCTCTGAAATAAAATGCTCTGTTTCAAAATCATCTACACTGGAATCATCTAGACTTGTAATATTATTTAATTCTTCATCGGATAGAGCTATCGGACCATCTTCTTCGTTTTCTTCTGCATCAGCATCAAAAAAAGACTTGGATTCAAATTCTTCATCCTCGTTTTCTTCTTCATCGGGGTTTAAAATATGGTCTAATTCATCTGAACCAAGTGTAATATTGTCATCATCACCTAAATCAGTATCATAAGTATCAGTTAAATCATTTTCCTCAAAGGAATCATTAGTAGGGGCAAGTCTAGATTTACCACTTCCGGGTTGATAATTACTTTCTAAAGAATCTTCATAGTCTGTCGCAAAATCATCATTATCCGATGTTATATGCTCTAACTCGGAAGAAGATAATCCAATTTGTTCATCTTCATCAAATTGACTAGAGGAATTATCCTTTAATAAAATATCATCTAAATCATCTTCCGAGAAAGGCTTAGAGCCTATGTCAGAATAATCATCATTATCCTTACTTCGAAAGGAGCTTAAATTTAAAGGAATCGGCTCGGAAGAACTAGAACTAGGGTCAGTAAAATGGGCAACGATAGGTGAAGCACCATTAACCACATCATCAAGCGTATCGCCATTAGCCTCAGCGATGAGAGGAATATCTTCTACATAAATATCAAAATCAAGGGATTCTTCTAAATCAGAAAAGCTGTCGTCAAGGGAAGCATTACCAGACTTTGTTTGTTCGCTTGCTAATCCAGATTGTTTACTCTCTTCCGCCATTTCCTATTCCTTATTCGATGCTGATAACCTGACCATCTAGCACTTCAGTATCTAAAATTATATTGGAACTGTCAACATTACTAGATAGGCCGCCTGCTTTTTCAACCAGATGTTTCACTTGGTCTCCGGGCACCATTTCATAGATTCCGGGATTTCTAACCTTACCTGTAATTTTGACGTGAATTTTTGATGGAGCATAAATTCCTTTCAACCAATTTCTATTTTGCCTCAAGTATATTCCTACAAGGATTAGAATCAAGGCAAATAATAGAATTGGCAGCTTATTTTTAATAAAAATTCACCTATTCCTAAATTACATTTTCGGCTAGTAAAGTGATTCTATGGATTAAGTTTTATGAATTAATACTCGCGCTCTTGCTTTTTTTATATCCAATTCTCTTGTTTTAGAACTAGAAGCAATTGCCTTATCTAAATCTGCTGAAGCACGATGAAAATCTATATTATCTTTTACATCGCCACCGTTCGTTAATATTTTAATCTGGTTTGATTTGACTTCTGCAAACCCACCATCTACTACAATCTTTAGAACTTTTCCATCATGTTTAATTTCTAAAATTCCAACTTCTAACTCAGAAACAATAGGAGAGTGGTTTACTAAGATACCAAAATAGCCCATTGTTCCTGGAATATTCACATACTCAGCCGGTCCAGAGAAGATTTGCTTCTCTGGCGAAATTACTGTAACTGTTAATTTACTTTCAGACATGTCTTATGCCTTTAGCTTCTTAGCCTTTTCTACAACTTCATCAATTGATCCAACCATGTAAAAAGCTTGCTCTGGAAGATCATCGTATTTACCACTAATCAAATCTTTAAAGGATCTAACTGTATCAGCTAGTTTTACATATTTTCCAGGAGAACCAGTAAACACTTCCGCAACGAAGAACGGTTGAGAAAGAAACTTTTCAATCTTTCGTGCGCGACCCACTAGAATCTTATCATCTTCTGATAATTCATCCATACCTAAAATCGCAATGATATCTTGTAAGTCCTTATATCTTTGTAAAATACGTTGAACTTCACGGGCAACAGTGTAATGCTCTTCCCCTAATACCTCAGCGTTTAGGACGCGAGATGTAGAATCCAATGGATCCACAGCAGGGTAAATACCTTTAGAAGCAATATTACGAGAAAGAACGGTTGTAGCATCCAAGTGAGTAAATGCAGTAGCAGGAGCAGGGTCAGTTAAATCATCCGCAGGAACGTAAATCGCTTGAACTGATGTAATCGAACCATTTTGAGTAGAAGTAATACGCTCTTGAAGACCACCCATTTCAGTAGAAAGAGTAGGTTGGTATCCCACAGCAGAAGGCATACGACCAAGAAGAGCAGATACTTCAGATCCAGCTTGTGAGAATCGGAAGATGTTATCTACGAATAAAAGAATATCAGCATTCATAGAATCACGAAAATGCTCTGCCATTGTTAATGCAGAAAGAGCAACCCTTAAACGTGCTCCAGGAGGCTCATTCATCTGTCCATATACGAGAACAGTTTTGTCAATAACGCCTGATTCCTTCATTTCTCGCCAGAGGTCATTTCCTTCTCTTGTTCTTTCGCCCACACCGGCAAATACAGAGAATCCACCATGTTGCTTAGCAATATTGTTGATTAATTCTTGAATTAATACTGTCTTACCAACTCCGGCACCACCGAATAATCCGGTTTTACCACCTTTGATATAAGGAGCAAGTAGATCGATAACTTTGATTCCTGTTTCAAAGACTTCAGTCTTTGGTTTAAGGTCTTCATATCTAGGAGAAGGCATATGAATGGAACGTCTTTCTTTCACTTGGATAGCAGCACCTTCATCGATAGTCTCACCCAATACGTTAAAGATTCTTCCAAGAGTAACCTCTCCAACAGGAACACTAATAGAAGCTCCTGTATCTGTTACTGCAAGCCCTCGAATCATCCCGTCAGTAGAAGATAGAGCAATAGCTCTTACAGTATTGTCCCCTAAATGCTGTTGAACTTCAGCGACAACTTTCTCTTTGACGCCATTCTTAACTAAATCAATTTCTAAGGCATTAAAGATTTCTGGTAATTGTCCATTCTCAAAAGTAATGTCGAGAACCGATCCGATGATTTGCTTGATTTTTCCTACGTTGCTCATATATACTATACTCCCTTAAACTATAACTCTATTTCAGTGAATCCGCTCCGGCTACAATCTCTGAAATCTCTTGCGTAATCTTAGATTGTCTAACACGGTTGTATCCACGAACTAATATTTTAATCATATCTGTTGCCGCATCTGTAGCGGACTTCATTGCAATTCTTCTAGCTATCTGCTCGGAGCAAACTGCTTCAAGAATCATTTTATACATTGCTGTTTTAATAACTAGTGGCAAAAGCGAATTCAAAATAACTTCTGGACTTGGCTCATAAATTACAGAATCATTTACATCCTTTGTGCCTGAAGGAGGCTCAATTGGAAGAACTCTTGTAATTTCGGCTCTTTGATCAGCAGAAGAATGGTAAACAGTTGAAATAACTTCTAATCCATCTATTTTCTTGGAAGAAAACTCTTCCATGAATAAATTAGCAAAGAACTCTGCCTCTTTATAGCCTGAGTTGTCATCAATGTTAATAAAAGACTGAGCAACGGGCTCTTTCGCAAATTTAAAGAAGGAAATTCCTTTTTTGCCAATGACATATAAATCATAACCAATTCCTTTGGCACGCAACTCAGCTAAAAAGCTGCGAGTCATTCTAAGAATATTACTATTATATCCACCGCATAATCCTCTGTTAGCCGTAATTACTAATACGGCAATTTTCTTAGGACTTTCTTCTCTTCGCAAAAAGGGGCTTTCTACCTTACTTGCAAGCGAAGACAAAGAACCAACTAGCTCTTTTATCTTATCAGAAAAAGGCTTGGAAGCGTTAACTCGATTACTCATCTTCTTGGATTTGGCAGTAGCTACCATTTCCATTGTACGAGTAATCTTCTTTGTATTCGTTACCGAAACGATTCTCTTTTTTATTTCTCTAGGTGAAGCCAATTTTTTGGACCCTTACTTTCTTAAGAAGTCTGCAACAACTTCTTTCACACGCTCTGCTACAATGTTTTCATCTTTGATGTTCTTCTCATCACGAATTTCATTTAAAAGTTCTGGATGGTGAGACTTTACATGCTCCAATAAATAAGTTTCGAAAGCGCGAACTTTATTTACTGGAATTGTATCCATCAAACCGCGAGTAACAGCAAAAATAACTAATACTTGGTCTTCTACCGGATAAGGATTGGCTTGTGGTTGCTTTAATACTTCCACAATTCTATTTCCTCTATCTAGCTGAGCTTGTGTAGCTGCATCCAATTCAGTCCCTAATGAGGCAAATGCTTCTAATTCCCTGAATTGAGCTAAGTCTAGCTTTAAGGTCCCGGCAACTTTCTTCATTGCTTTCACTTGAGCAGCACCACCCACACGAGATACGGAAATACCGACATCCACAGCAGGTCGAATACCAGATGCAAATAAATTCGATTGTAAATAAATCTGCCCATCCGTAATAGAAATCACGTTTGTAGGAATGTAAGCAGAAACTTCCCCTTCTTGCGTTTCAATAATAGGAAGCGCAGTTAAAGAACCACCGCCGTATTTTTGATCGAGCTTAGCTGCTCTTTCTAATAAACGAGAGTGTAAGTAGAATACGTCACCAGGATACGCTTCACGACCCGGAGGACGACGAAGAAGTAAGCTCATTTGACGATAAGCAACAGCCTGTTTGGTTAAATCATCGTATACAATGAGACAAGCTTTGCCTTGGTCATACATAAAGTATTCAGCCATTGTGCAACCAGCATAAGGAGCAATGAATTGCAAAGGAGCAGGATCAGAAGCACTTGCGTTCACAACGATTGTGTAAGCCATAGCACCTTTGTCTTGCAACTTTTGAACAACACCAGCGACAGTAGAAGCTTTTTGTCCAATAGCTACATACACGCATATAACGCCAGAACCTTTTTGATTAATAATAGTATCAATAGCAATGGTTGTTTTTCCAGTTCCACGGTCACCAATGATTAACTCACGTTGTCCGCGACCGACAGGAATCATGGAGTCAATGGCTTTAACGCCCGTTTGAAGAGGTTCATTTACAGGATAACGCTTAGAAATACCAGGAGCTAATACTTCTACCGGTCTAACTTTGTCAGTTTGAATTGGTCCCTTTCCATCAATTGGCTCGCCGAGAGGATTAACTACACGACCAAGCATTGCTTCACCAACAGGAACAGAGAAAATAGTTCCGGTTCTTTTTACTGTGAATCCTTCTTCTATGTGCTTGTATTCACCGAGAATAACCACCCCAACGGAGTTTTCTTCCAAGTTGAAGGCTTGCCCACGAATCCCATTTTGAAATTCAAGGAGCTCCCCTGCCATAACATTCTTTAAGCCAAATACTCTAGCGATACCGTCCCCGATTTCAATTACGGTTCCGACTTCGTCAATGGCTAAGTCTTGTTTATAGCTTTGTATTTCTTTTTTAATTAAGGAAGTTATTTCCTCAGTTTTAATTTTCATAGTATGCCCCACCTAATTTGCTCTGGAGTAAATTTTTCTTAATAGTAAGTAGTTGGCTTCTCATTGAGCCATCTATAAGGTTATCGTTAAAACGAATCACCAGTCCGCCGATAAGATCCGGCTTTATAATATTTTCGATGATACATTCACCTTTGTATCGCTGTGCGAGTGTTGACTGGATATCACTCACTTGTGAATCAGTAAGCTTGGTAGCAGATTCGACATATGCACGAATTCGCCCGTTAAGCTTGTCATTTCCTATTCTGTATTGTAATGCTATTTCTTTAATAAAGAAAATTCGATCTTTCTTTAAGAGCAAAAATAAAAGGGAATTCACAGTTTCAGAAAAAGTAGACTTTAACGAACTCTCCATTACTTTTATCTTTTGGTCTTTAGAAATTTTGGGAGATAAAAAGAACTCCCAAACCTGATTGTCATCACAGAGAGCTTTTACAGCCGCCTGCAATTCTTCTTCAATGATAGCAAAATTCTTTTTCTCTGCTGCTATTTCCAGCAGAGCTTCCGCATAGACTTTACCAACGTGAATATTATCCATAGTTATGCTTTCATACTCTTCAGTTTAGCAATTTCTTCTTTCACAAATTCAGCATGATCCTCAGATCTAACTTTCTTCTGTAAAATCTGACTAGCAATCATAACTGAAAGATCAACAACCTGAGCCTGCAACTCTTGAACAGCTTTCAGCTTTGCAAGTTCAATATCTTTAAGAGACTGCTCTTTAATAGCTTTTATCTCATCTTGGGTTTCATGCACAGTTTTGGCTTTGAGTTTGACTGCATCAGAGTTTGCTTCACTTACAATAGCAAGTGCTTCGTCTCTTGCAGCAGTTATCTTAGCATTGTAGGTTGCTAAAAGCTCTTCTGCCTCTTTGCGAATTTTATCCGCTTTCTCAATGTCGCCGTGGATCTTTTCCGCTCTCTCATCGAGAGCATGTAGAATAGGATTCCATGCGAAAGCCCTGAGAATAAAAACTACGACTAAAAATGTAATTATGGTCCAAACTAAAAGACCTGGATTAGCATCAAGTAATCCGCCTGCCGCTAGATAAATCAAAATGATTGCCTCTTACTTATTTAGGCTGTGCAGCTGGTTGTTCGACTGCTGTGTGTGCCTTTAATGAATTTGGCAATTCTTTGTTTAAAACACCGCCAGCTTGGAATGCGATAACCAAAGCAAATAACGCAGCACCTTCAATAAATGCAGCAGAGATAAGCATTGCAGTTTGAATCTTACCTGCAGCTTCTGGTTGACGACTCATACCTTCAACAGCTTGACCGCCGATACGACCAATACCTAAACCAGCTCCTAAAATAGCGAGTCCAGCTCCGATTCCAACACCAATATATCCTAAACCAAAATCCATATAAAATCTCCTCTTAAATCAACTTTAAATTAAAATTAAAACTTTTAATGCCTATGCATTGACGAACCAACAAAAAGGGAAGTCAATAGTGTAAAAATAAACGCCTGAACAAAGGCAACAAATATCTCAAGGAGATAAATCGCCGTTGCTCCACCAATCGAAATAGGAACTATCGCATAAGATCTAAATTCAAATATAAATCCTAACAATGCTAAGATCACAACGTGACCTGCTGTCATATTTGCTAAAAGACGCACTGTGAGCGCAAACGCTTTTGCGATAGGAGAAATGATAAATTCGAGAGGCCATAATAAAGGCCAGAGAGGCCAAGGCACACCATTCGGAACAGAGTTAGGAATAAAACGAATCCCTTGATAAGCAAACCCAGTCCCGTAAATCAAAAAGAGAGTTGAGCCTGCTAAGGTAACCGTTACAGAAACGTCCCCTGTTACCGTAATACCACTCCAAATTTTTGTTAAAACAGAGTGATGAGGATCTTGTCCTGTGACTAAGGCAAGAATTTCTCCAATGGAAGGAATTAATCCAAAAAGGTTACAGAATAAGATGAAGAAGAATAAAGAAAAAAGATAATGATAATAGGGATGTCCATGACCGTGCATATTTGGATCAATCACTTCTTTACGAAGATACTCTAATACGGTCTCGACAGCACCGGTAAAACGAGAATGAACCTTCAATGGATTGTTCGCAATCATGCGAGCAGCAGGGATAAAAGTGATTAATAAAAAGAAAGTCACAATCCACATCATGGTAACACGACGAGTAATGTGCATATCAAATCCACCCACAAAGTGATACTTCTTAGTGAGATTGCCTTCTAAATGCTCTTCAAAAATAGCTGGGTTTGTTTTGTCGAAATTAGCTTCCCCTTCATACACTTTCACACCGCCGAAGTTCAAAGGAAATTCTGCATGGTCATAAAGGTGATGGTCAATAATACCGGGAAGATCAAAGGCTTCTGATTCGTGACCGTTCTCATTAGCGAAAACGGAGAAGCTCAGACAAAGGGAAAACAGGATAACTAAGATTTTTTTAATCATTTTTCTTAACTGAACGAGTCGTAATAAAGGCTATGTTTAAAATATTAAGATTATGTGCAATAAAAAAACCAAAAACCAAGCTAAAATTATTTTTGATGGAAATAAGAACGATTAAAACTATGATATTGATTAAAATAGACAAGAATGCAAAGCTGATTTGAATTTCTCCTGAGCGTTTTAATTGTTTTTGCATTAGAACTATTCTCAAATTCAAAATACTAAACTGAACAATCAATCCAATAAACAATCCATTTGTAAACGCTAACTCAGGATTCGGAAAAAATCTTTCCTCTAACGTTGAAGAGACTAACAGATATATACCAGTGGCTAGCGCATAATAAGCGTTAAACTTTAATAACGAGACTTTACTGAGATCAAGTGCATTCATACTGATTAGTAATTAGTAATGCGGAATGAGGAATGGTGTCAAGTTAGAAAAAAGCTTCTTTGCCCACAAACACGATAGGTAATTTAATGATATTCATTACTTGGTGGTCTATTAGCTCTTTGTAATATTGGTTTTCTTCTATTTGAGAAAGAGCTAATTTTAATTCATTCTGAACTCTTTCCTTAAACTTCTTTTGTGATTCTCGCTTCTTTTTTTCAATTTGTTTGATTTCGATCACAACTCCGTTTTTTGTTTTATCATGAGGAATGAGAAGAATATCATATCGCCCTTCTCCACTTTCTCTATTGGAGCGGATAACATAGTCATCGCAAAGAATTGCAAGTAGTCCAAGAGTATAAGAGTGATAAACCTTTTCTGGCTCTCCATCCATATCGAAGTAAGAAAAAGTATCTCCAATAATTTTCTGAAAACCTTTTGCAAATTTCTCTATTTGGTTTGTGATGAGATAATTGGCGGTATCTTGAAGAAGAGTTCTAACTATTTTGATTTCATTATTTATCCAACTTAAAATCATTTGTTTAAATATGAGCCTGATTTCATAATTGGGTATTCTTAAACCATATACTCCTTCACTTACACTATTTTCAACAGTCAAATATCCACTAAATGCTAATAACGTCCATATCAAATCAAGGTTAGAATCTAACTGGGAAAAAATGAAATTTTCATACAACTCTTTTTCTATTGTTTCACCATTGAGTAATTTCTCTATATCTTCTCGCGTTTCTTGATTGCTTTTTTGCTCAATCCGTTCCTTTAAAATATCATTCGAACTAGTATTTGCCCAATAGGGCTTAAATCCAGTTTTATAACTCACAGCATAATTCAAAACCGACCACGGATTATAAATATCCGTAGTGTTTCCAATTTTATATCCATCATACCACTCTTTAATTTGACTGTAAGGAATAGGAATATTCAAATCCTTTAGTATTTGCTTTGTTTCATTTTCGGTAAAACCAAATTTATCAGAGAATTCATCGTCTAATATTGAATAGACGCTCAAATTATTCAAACCGGAAAAAATGCTTTCACGGGAGACCCTCAAAATTCCAGTTATTACTCCTTTATATAAATAAAGATTATCTTTAAATGCACCGCTCAATAAGTTGCGCATAAAAGAAACTACATCGTCATAAAATTTTTTATAACCGGAATGTATGGGAGTGTCGTATTCATCTATCAGAATAACTACTTTTTCCTTGTGATAGCGATATAGATATTCACTTAATTGTTTAATCGATTTTTCAAGAATTGCTTTTGATACTTTTTTACTGAGTATATCTTTAAATTCATTTTTTTCATACTCTTCTAATGATTCGCTTTCTAACAAATAATAATGATGAGAGTATGCCTTGCTAATTTCATACTCTAAATGTGCTTGCACATCCTCCCAAGTATTTCCTTTCGCATCTTTAAACGAAAGAAAAATAACAGGAAACTTTCCTCGCTTCTCTAAAATCTCCTTTTCGGACTGCCATATCTTGAGATTTGTAAATAACTTTTCGTTTTCTGGTCTGTCTTTTTCAAAGAAATATTTCAGCATGAGTAGATTCATAGTCTTTCCAAATCTACGCGGACGGGGAATAAGGATTACCTGTTTTTGAATATCAATCAATTCTTGAATGAAAAGAGATTTGTCCACATAATAGTTATTATTCTCTATAATACTCTTAAAATCAGAATTTCCAATATCCATTTTTTTCATAGGTCTTCTCCATTTTTGAACATACAGTGGATTCCTACAACTTCATTTTTTGCTTGTTATTCTTCTATAATGAGAGATTTTTTTGCTAGTCGTTCGCTCTCATTAGAGCAAGAGAAAAAGATTCGGTCACTGAGTGAAATTTATTGCATTAGCTCGCAATAAATTTTGTATAGATGGACAAGCTCACTACAAGTCGAATGTGCCCAACTAATAACAAGCACCCTCCTCATATCTTAAACTTAATACAAGTCACATAAATAAACTGCTTTGTCTTATTGAGTGTAGGTGTTTTAAATCCAATCTCAGAAAGGAGTAAAGAAAGTTCTTCTTCTCGATTTTCCCATTTACTAATCGGCTCGGCGATTAATAAGACTCCCATTGCTTTTAAGACTCGATAGGCTTCTTGTAGATACTCTTTGTAATTCGCACCCATAAGCGAAAGAGAAAATACGGTTATATCAACAGATTCATTTTCTAGCGGCAAATGAGAGATGTCGCAAGCGGTTACGTTTTTGTTAATGGCGACATGGTCAAAGGAGAGAACTTTATTATGCGGAATTTCTTTGCGAAGTAAATCTTCCCCACAACCCAAATCGGCTACAATCATTTCTTTTCGAGTAATCATTTTGCCAATTTCTACATAAGGAATTTCACTCCACTCTTTGCGTCGTTCTCTATAGAGTGTATGGTAGTAATACCAATCTTCTGGATTTTCGGTAAGCTTTGTATGAGTTGTTTTAGAATTGGAAGTGCTCCAGACTCGATTGAGTGTAGAGAAGTCACCTAACGTTCTAGAAAGTTGTTCTACAATTTCCGGTCGGAGTGGAAATACTAAATCCTTTCTCTGGATAATAAAGAGTTTCCCCTACCCAATTCGCTCTTTCCATTCGCGCAGTGCCTCTTGTGATTTTTTAAAGAGTGTATCTAGAGAAGGAATTTTCTTAGAAGGAACGACTTTAGGCTAGATAGAAAAGCATTTGATGGTTGACTAATTCTGTTTAATTATTATACTCACAAAATCTAAGGTAGTGAAAAGTTTTTTTATTTATGCCAACAAAAGAATCAATCATACTAAGCTCGAAAACATTTGCGGAATTCAAAAAGAACCTAGCACATCTTTCAACGAAAGAAAAAGGCGATGCTTTTGAATTACTAACAAAACTATTCTTGATGATAGAACCAAAGTATTCAACAACATTAGAATCTGTTTATCTTTATTCCGAAATACCATCCTCTGTTCAACAAAAACTAAATCTTCCATTAAAGGATCACGGAATTGATTTACTTGCAGTAACGCATAATGGTGAATATTGGTCAATCCAATGCAAATATCGAGAAGATGAGAACATTGTCATAAGCCATGAAGAACTTTCCACATTTGGGAATCTTAGTTTCGTAATTTGTAAGGAAGCGTTCGTATTTGGTTTAGTTTGTACGACGACAAGCAGATATTCTAAATTATATGAATATCAAAATAAAATTGGGTTTTGTACTTCAGAAATATGGAATCACTTAGATGAACATTTCTTTCAAAAAGCACATTCGCTCCTGACGCAATCAAAAATAATTGTAAAGGATTTAAAAGAACCAAGGAAATATCAACAAAGAGCAATAAGAAATTCTAAAAAGCATTTTGTAAGGGAAGGCAATGCAAGAGGAAAAATGATAATGCCTTGTGGTACAGGGAAAAGTTTAACTTCTTATTGGATTGCTGAATCTTTAAATGCAAAAAATATTTTAATTTCAGTCCCTTCATTAGTTTTACTTCGCCAGTCTTTAAATCTGTGGCTAGAAGAAAGCAGTTCAAGAAATCTTAAAGTAAATTGGTTATGTGTTTGTAGTGATGATACCATTGCGGATAACGATTCAATCATTGTAAATACTCAAGATTTAGGAATACCGATTTCAACTGACATTCAATCAATCTCAGAATGGCTTATTAAAACTAAGACAAATGAAAATGGGATTAATCTTTTATTCACAACATATCAAAGTGGAAAGATTGTTGCTAGCTCTGCGAAGATTACGAATTATACTTTTGATTTAGGAATATTTGATGAAGCACATAAAACAGTCGGAACGAAAGATAAATTATTTTCGCATTTATTATTTGAGGATAATGTCAATATATCAAAAAGAATATTCATGACAGCTACAGAAAGAAGGTATGCTGGCAAAAGTGATGAAATTGTCAGTATGGATGATTACGAAATTTATGGCGATACCTTTGAGCTATTAACCTTTAAAGAGGCAATAGAAGAAAAACCTAAAATTCTTTGCGATTACTCTATATTAACCATTGCCGTTTTAAAATCAGAAATAAAAGAGTTAACACAGAAAAATATTTATGTAAATCCACAAGGAGATTGGGATGAAGAAGTCGAATCACAAATATTAGCTTCCGTAATAGCTCTACGAAAAGCAATGAAAAAGTATTCCGTAAAACATGCGATTTCGTTTCACGGGAGTATCCTTAGAGCAGAAAAGTATAAAAAATATCAGGAGCTATTCAATTCAAATTTTTCAGACATTCCAATCCTAGAAAGTTTTCATGTATCAGGAAAAATGTCTACTTCTTATAGAGATAAAATTATAAATGAATTTAAGAACTCTAATCTTGGATTAATTACCAATGCAAAGTGTCTTACAGAAGGAGTTGATATTCCTGACATAGACAGTATTCTCTTTGCTGATCCAAGAAAAAGCACAATAGATATTATTCAAGCTGTAGGAAGAGCATTACGACCCTCGAAGGAAAAAGAAAACGCTTTTATTATTATTCCTCTGATAATAGATGATAACAATCCAAATTCTATCTTTGAATCGGAAGACTTTAAAGATGTTTTGATGACATTACGAGCATTAGCCTCTAATGACGAAAGAATCATTGAATACTTTAGAGCAATTTCCCAAAAGAAAAGAAAAACAGGAAAAAGATCAATTTTTAATCTTGACATTGATATAACCTTATCGAAGCAAATTGATTTAGGAGAATTTGCGGATTCTATAGAATTAAAATGTTGGTCAAGACTGGCAAAGCTTTCATGGATGCCATTTGATGAAGCCAGAAAATTTATTCAATCATTGGGGCTAACAAGTAATATGTCCTGGAGAGATTATTGCAATGGAAAGCTAACAGATAAAGTTCCAAAGCCACCAGATATTCCGTATAAACTTGAAAGAGAGTATAAAGATAAAGGCTGGATCAGTTGGGGTGATGTATTAGGAACAGGTAGAGTCGCTGATAATTTAAGAAAATTTAAATCTTTTGAAGAAGCGATCTCATTTGTAAGAGCATTAAATTTAAAAAGCCAGAATGAATGGAAATTATATTGCACCGGACAATTAGAAGGCTATGAAAAAAAACCGAGCGATATTCCTACAAGACCGTATGTAATTTATAAAGAGGAGGGATGGGTGAGTTTTGGACATTGGTTAGGCACTGGAACTTTAAGACCAGGATCTATTGAATATCTATCTTTTGAGAAGGCAAGAGAATACATTCATGGACTGAAACTAAAGAGTCAATCGGAATGGTTTAAATATTGCCGCAATCAATTGAACGATAAACAGAGACCAGAGAACATTCCAACAAAGCCTTATCAAATTTACAAAGATAAAGGATGGATAAATTGGGGGGATTGGTTAGGCACTGGTTCTATTTATCCGGGGCTAATGGAATATTTGCCCTACAGTGAAGCAAAAGCTTTCGTTCATGCTTTAAAAATAAATAGTGCAAAAGAATGGAATGCTTATTGTGCCGGTAAAACTTCTCATTTATCCAAGAAGCCGTCAAATATTCCTGCAAATGCACGTGCAGTGTATCAAAACAAAGGATGGATAGATTGGGGCGATTGGCTTGGAACTGGACGGTCTAGAAAAAAGAAATTATAAATAGAATTATTTTGTAAAAAAATTCATAAGTGCAATTTTTTTATCCACCAATTATTTTTTAACTCCTAAACTATAGAAAGTAAATTAAAACAATGGAGTTTTTAAAATGTGGGAAATGGGAATTGCAGAAGATATAAGAAAGGATTGTTCTGTTACTCTAGTTAGATTAAAGCAAAAAGGAAATTTCGGGAATCACAGAAGCATAGAGGGCTCGATTTTTACAGGAGTTTTATATGAAGATGAATGGTATTTTTATCTTCAACTTGAAAATGAAATTCGACGAGCACCTGAAAATGCTACTATTACAATTCATGAACATATTAGAAATGTGCAATATTCACGCGTGTTGTACGATTCAATCATTCAAGAAATTAAGCTTGGAAAAGCTAAACCATTTAGCGTAGAAAGCTAAACTTTCAGAGCTATGTGATTTATGTGGGTAATTAATATTATCCACTTTTTTTATATTCTAGCTTTTGGCATTCCAACCATTGACTTTATCGAAACATCCGTTTTCGGCTGCAATCTGTAAAGGTGTTATGCCATTTATATCTGGAGCATTTACATCGGCACCTTTTTCTATCAGATACTTCATTATTTTAAATTGATCTAACAAAGATGCATTGTGTAGAGGTGTCTCACCATTTATATTTTTTGCATTTATGTCAGCGCCATTTTCAATCAAAAGCTTTACAGTTTTCAAATCTTCAACTCGAGGATAAGGGCAAGCTGCAATATGTAATGGAGTATTCCCTTCCTTATTTTTGCAGTTCAAATCAACTCCATGTTCAATCAAATACTTCATAATATCGAAATATTCGGTATTAATTAAAACATGCAAAAGAGTATTCACGC
>Ga0209174_10001019_pt1 | contig 20275 bp, 12 predicted proteins | sample JI91814BDNA_FD_187505 | JGI IMG/M metagenome (GOLD analysis project Ga0209174, IMG submission 187505) | Wastewater effluent complex algal communities from Wisconsin, to seasonally profile nutrient transformation and Carbon sequestration -... | ecosystem: Engineered > WWTP > Effluent > Algae...
TAGTTTATTTATTCGAATCCCGACAGAAGGAAACGGTATTCCAATAGATTTATTATTCCCTAGCCCATACAAATTGGAAGATTATATTATCGAATTTGAATTCTATATATATTCAAACCACGCGAATGGTGAATTATTTCTTTACTTGCAGGATGCAAAGTTTGAAAAGCATAAGATTCGAATCGCTAATTTAAATTATGATGGTTGGCAACGTTTCCGTATACCGATTGGGAATCGAATTGCACAATCTGATTTTCTCATCGGGAAGCATGGTAACAGTAAAATCACTGGAATTCAATTCAATCCGCATCAAAATGTAACAAAAGACAAGGAATATCTGATTGCAATTGATGATATTTTCGTCACTAAAAGAAAAAAATACAAACTTCCTGCTATGGGACTCAGTTCATTTCATTGAAGTTTTTTTTAATTGCATTTCATAGTGAGTAAATTATTTAAGAGTAGCGAAAACGAGAGAGGTTTATGATTTAATGAGTGACCCCATAAATGAGAAGGTAGAAGAATATTTAAAGCAATTGGCGGAAGTTGAAGGCTCATTTCATTTTCAAAATCTTTTACAAGAGTTGAAAGAAAAAGCACTAGAGGACGAAAAGGCAATCTGGTTTTTATTTAAAAACATTGTTGGCGATTTGATAAAAGATAGCAATATATGGAATGAGAAAACCAATCTTGTAGTGGGTATATTCTATGTATTAATAGATATTGGAAATGAAAAAGCCTATGCAATAGTAAAATGGTATATCCAAAACTTTAAAGAAGACACGCCAAATGGTGCGATTGAACTTCTTTCCACATTGATTCCAAGTTTCTCGAATATAAAATCCGAAGAATTCTTCGGTTATCTAAAATCGGAAAACAAAGCATTATCCGCCCTTGGATTTCTTACTCTATTCAATATTTCAATGGAACGAAAACTCAATCACGAGGAAGAAAAGCAATTATATGAAATCTCCAAAACTTATACGAATGACAGATATTATACAGAACACATTGTGGATATGATCTCTTTCCGATTCAAAAAAAGCGAGGATTCATCTCATGAATCAGAAAAGATAGATATCAATTTAGAATAAGGCATTGCATGAAGAACCTTGACCAAACGTATAGTAGAAAATATCTAAGCAAAGAACTAAATCCCAAAAATGAATCAGAGCTAAAAACCGTTTACCAACAATTACTCGATTATAAAATTAACTCAGTAGATAATTTAAAATCCTTCCTTGAGTTCTGGTCAGAACTTAATTCAATTGTAGATGAAGCAATTTCCATTAGCTATGTAAACATGACTGTGGATACTAAAGATAAAGCAGCAGAAGCTGAATACCTACACTATATTGAAAATATTTCCCCGATCATTGATCCCTTTGAAAATTCATTACAAGAAAAATTTCTAGCATCTTCCTTTATAGATCAACTGGATAATAGTTATTATGCGGTATTTATTAAAAAGACCAAGTCTGAAAAAGAAATCTATCGAAAGGAAAACATTGATTTATTTATTCAAGACGCAAAGTTATCACAGAACTATCAAAAGATAACCGGCTCTTGGATGGTGGAATACGAAGGTAAAAATTACACTGTGCAGCAAATGGCTGTTTTTCAAGAAAACCCAGATCGCATAATACGCGAGAAAACATACAGAGCAAGAGTTGACGTTCACCTAAAAGATGCAGAGCAATTAGAAGATTTATTTGACGAAATGTTAAAAATCAGAACGCAAGCAGCACGCAACGCAGGTTTTGCGAATTATCGCGATTATGCATTTGTTTCAAAAGGAAGGTTTGATTATACTCCCCAAGACTGTTTAAATATGCATGACTCCATTGCCGAAACATTAGTTCCTCTAATTTCAGAATGGACAAAGGAAAAATGTAAGAAGTTAGGAATAACTAGCCTTCGCCCCTGGGACTTATACGTTGACCCGGATGGATACGGAATTATTAAAGCATTTGATTCAGAGAAAGAACTTTGCGATAAGACAGAGAAAATATTTTCTTCCTTAAATCCAATCATCGGTGGCTACTTTCAGTATATGCGAGAGCATAAGCTATTAGATTTGTCAAGTCGTGAAGGCAAAGCACCGGGTGGATACATGACTGAGCTTTCCGAAAAAAGAGTTCCCTTTATCTTTATGAATGCAGTTGGCTCCAAAAGAGATGTAGATACATTGTTACACGAAGCCGGTCATTCTTTTCATGCATTTCAAGCACGAGATCAATTCCTAAAAAGCTATCGTTCGTCTCCTTTAGAATTTGCAGAAGTCGCCTCCATGTCCATGGAACTCCTAGGAAGACCATACTTTCACAATGTATACAAGCAAGAAGAGATAACGCGTGTTAAACGAGAGCAACTAATTAAAATTGTAGAATTTTTCCCATTTATGTCTATGATTGATTCTTTTCAGCACTGGGTTTACACAACAGAAGATAACGGACGGGATGCTAGAGGTAAAAAATGGCAAGAACTCAATCGCAGATTTCAACCTTTCCTTGATATGAGTGGATTAGATAGAATAGAAAAGACGCGTTGGCAGTATCCTCATGTATACACATCTCCTTTTTATTATATAGAATATGGCATTGCACAATTAGGTGCTTTGCAATTTTGGCGTAATAGTCTTGTAAACGAAAAAGAAGCAATAGAATACTATCTAAAAGCACTTTCGCTTGGAGGCTCCGTCCCATTGCCAAAATTATTTGAATCAGGGAATATTAGTTTCGTAATGGATAAAAAAAGTTTGCAGGATTTGGTGAATCTAATCAAAAAAGAGATTAGTGAATAAAAATTTCTTTTCTACTGAGTAAAAATTTATGAATTTTAAAAAAGCAATTTTCCTTTTTCTTATTTTCAGCACAACAATTATAGCAGCACCTTTTACAGGATGGGAAGTGGGTAACAACCATTCCATTCTATATATTAATGATATAAATAGTTTCGATACAAGGGATACGATTCGTTATCTGCCACAAAAGTTAAACAGTGACCAGATACAACAATATGCTCTATTTGTCTCTGAATACTATATTGCTCGTGGAGATAAAGACGGATTAACCAACCTAGTTAGTCTTCTTAAGAATGACAAGAATAATTATGAGTTCCTAGCTAATCTTATTTTAGTATTTTGGAAAATAGAAAAAGGAGAAACTTCTGATGCTACTGTTAAGCTTGATGACTTAATTTATAGAGAAGAAAATCCTTTAAACGTTAGCATTGCCAAATTAATAAAAAGCAATTTAAAGAAAACAGCAGTTGCTGCAGACACAAAAGAAGCAATTAAAAATCTAAACTGTAATCGAAACAAACCCATGTATGGTTATTGCAGGCTGATGAAGCTCTCGATCCATTTAGAACATTTAGTGGAAAATAGCGATTATCCCCACCGTGACTTTTTAAATCTCGACAGATTGGTTGCTCCTTTCTTTGAAGAATCTGAATTATCCCATATTAGCTACCTTTCACAATTCTCGACTGACCTACCAACTAAATTAGCCTATCTCGGATTTGTATACGAAGCAGTGCATTTTCAAAAAACGTTAGTCAATCTACAAAAAGTAAGTGGCTCTTTCGATCCTGTCGATCATGAAAGACTATCGTATTACCAAATGTTAAATGATGATTTATTGGGAGCAGAAGAATCACTCGTTTACGTATCGAAACGAACACCATCGATTAGTTCAAATAAAAATCATTTATTCTTAAAGCTCGGTGCCATAGCATACCTGCGAAAAGATTACAAACAGTCATTAACCTATTACTTGGAATTGAATCTAAAAGACTGGAATAAATCTATGAAAAATCCATTCTATGATGATTACATTTCTATTAACGGTGCCCGAAATCTAATTTCCCTTTCTTTATGGAAATCGAAGTCAGCAGTGAATGCAGTCAAAGCACTTAAAAGCTTAAATCCTGAAGGGAGAGTGACAGAGGATAGCCTCTTTATAAGACTTCGCATTGCGCAAATAATGATGTTTGATAAACCAGAAGTAGCAGAAAAAATTTCAGAGGATATTCTGTATATAGCGCAAAGCAAAGGCTGGAAACGTGTAGAATATGCGGCGACTTTGATGAACGGTTATTGTAGTATCTTAAGTAAGAAATACCGCAAGTCTACTGTTCAATTCACAAAGAGTTATGGCATCATCGGTGGTTCAGATCCAGTGTTTAGTTCAGAATGGATGCGATCTTCCGGCATTTTATTTGCTCGTGTGCAAGGCGGAGAACGAGGTAATCATGCTGCATCTTATAGGTCTCTACTTCACTCAATGCGAAATGAAGAACCGTTAGACGATATACTTGGAGTGAAAAACTTTCTCGATTCTCGTTTTGATTCAGAAGCATTCTTTCGAAATGCAGTTCAGTTCTTTATTAACACTAAAAATTACCAATCACTTGCTGAATTTTTATACTACTATCAAAAGATGAGAGTAAAATCTCCTATCATTGCAGGAAAAAGCATTTCACAAATTCCAGATGTTGTAAAAAGAATGAAGCAATACCGAGCATTTAGACCTGCGAACGATATGTATTATAGTAAAAGCGGTTACTCTAAATTACGCGATGCAGAAGCCGCTAAGATTATTTCAGAAACAGAAACATTTGATTTAGGTATCCTTAAAGATTTAAGGGATCCGTTTGTATCAGCGTTCTCATTTAACGAAAAAATCTATGTTATCTCTTATAATCCAGAAGCAACAAGGGATAAATGGAATTATAGTCAGCATAATTCTATCGACTACAGAACAACAGCTTATTACAATAAGGTTTTTGCATCTATTCCATTTTTAGAAAGGGCAGGGAACGTGCAGATATTCTTAAATCCAATTGGTATCGATTTATACCAGGCAATGAAAAAGAATAATGCATTATTAAATGTAAGGCTATTTTATCGATTTGGTAAATCTAATTCTAAAAAGTTAGAAAGCGACTTACAACCTGTTGCCGTAAGTTGTGAAAATGGAAGTGAAGTATCTACCGGAGCAATTCAATATTTACCAACAGATTATTTTGAAGGACTTAAAACTTTTCCTACAGAGGATAGGCTTCATATTTGGAACACAAGAGACTTAGGAAATCGCGACAGTTCTTCCATAGAAAACTTTGAATGGAGATGTCAAAATAATTCATCTATATCATTCTTAAAGATGCAACGTCGCGTAGATCTAAGGATGATACCAAATGCAATCTTATTTTCTAATACAATCTTTCCGAAATCGTCACTTGATTCGGTTTCCCTTGATTATTATTTCTGGTCAGACTTCTGGATGAGAAAAGGAGTAAACACGCTTTATTATGTTGATAGATTAGAGGGAGACAAATACCCATTTGCCGACTTAGTTAATGTATTGTCAAAACCAGCACAGACTTCAGACGATTTAGGAAAAATTCAATCTATTCTAAAATCATCAGATAAAGATATTCTAATATTATCAAGAGATATTAAATAAGGCGTTGTGTCAAAAAAAGATTTGTTCACGCGAAGGCGCAAAGAAAAGAGTTAAAAAATCAATACTCTTTGCTTTCTCTGCGTCCCGGTGCCTCTGTGGCAATGCACATGTCTTAATTCTCAATAATCAAAGATATGGAAGTAACTAATGCGCATTCCCCTGTCCATTTGCCTTTCTGGAATAACAGGAAATTGTAATGATGCAGAAAGAAATCCACCATTATAAATTTGATAACTGACTCCCGGATACACATTCCAGAATTTTGTATGAACATCTACTGTTGGGTTATAAGGCTTTCTGTATTCTGTTTCAGCGAATATGCGGAAATTCTCTGTTAGCCCATAAGATAGAGCAAGGCCACTCTGATAATATCTTCTGAATTCTTCTTTTGGGTTTTCTTTGAATGCCCTGTTAGTCTCAGTTTGAAATTGTAAATCTACAATGGCTTCAAATGCTCCTAGCTTTAATCCAAAATTTAGATTTGGCCGCAATAAGTATAACTCAGGAGCCTGACCATCACGAGCATATTTTTTGGATTGCTGGTCAAACCATTTAACACCTCCACCCCATACGATGGAGCCGAAAGATAATTGATGTTCTTTTGCAAATTTAAGCCCTGCATATAAACGATCCATTTGCGTTAGAGTTTTAGATCCAGATTTTTCCCATTGCGATTTTGTAGTTCCTACTTTTACAGAAAAGTATTGTAGAAATTTCAATTCACCTTCTATATTACCTTGCTTTTCTCTTTCGTATACATTGGCTTCTCTATTTTCTGCTGCTTGTCCATCGATACGGATTTTTGTGTATACCGCTGCTGGCTCTACTCGGAGAGGAACAGCAAAGGAGCTTTTATCGTCAGCATATATTCCAATTGTAAAGGCTAACAAACCGAAAACGCTAATCACTTTATTTTTCATAATTTGTATATCCTTCTAAAGCATTTACATATTTTTTAGCAATTAAATTAAACCCACCCGTATTAGGATGAATACAATCCCACATATTTCCTGCTGATGATGCTGGCGGACCGCCTAACGTTGCGCGAAGATCAATGTAACGCAATTGAGGCTCTCTCGTAGTGATGTCACGCAGCATATTATTGTAATCCGCTAAACCATCTACTACTAAGGCTGTAACTTCTGCATCCGTAAATCCAACAGATTTTAGCGTAGGTCTACAACCAGTAGAATCCGGCATGCTTGGAACATCTGGATTTGGAAAATCATATCCATGAATAATCCAAAGCAGGGGAGCTCCTCCGTATTTCTGAACCTTATACGCATTACCCGTTCGAATCATATTAAGCAACGTTGTCTGGACAAGATTAAATCGTTCTTGTTTTTCTGTAGCGAATCTACCAACATATCTTCCAGGATTTCCTTGAATATCATTGCCCCCCAAAGAAAGTAACATGTATTTAATATCAGGACCAGCTTCATCGATTACTCTTGTATGGGTGCCTGTTTGGTAAATTGTTGTCATTGTCTGACCCCCAAGAGTAGATCCAACCATCTTATAATTATAATGCTTTTCAAGCTGCACACGAAGGGTTTCTATGAGTGGAACGCCTAATACCAAATCCGTCCAGCTATCTCCCAAAATGCCATACTTTACTCCACGCTGCGTAGGACAAATTGCTCCTACGTAACAAAGCAACTGTGATCTAAATTGCTCAGGGTATTGATTTTTCTTAGTATCACAATTTATTAAAAAGCTTACAAGAAAACCTAACAGTAATATTCTTTTTATCATAGTTCCAAACTAGAAAATCCTTTTAGGTTTGTCGATAGATTATTTATTTATTTGTTAGGGTATTTTTATAAGAAAAAAACACTGTGGATATTTGTATGTTTTATGAATTATTAAATCTTCAACTTCTTCACAAAATTTAATAGTTTGTTGCGAATAAACTCATCCTCTTCCTTTTCTATAGTTTCGACTAATTCTGATTTTCCTTCCAGGGTATCTATTGACGTTTCTCGAGAAGCTGGCTTATACTGCAAATTCCCAACTTGAACTTCGATTTTCTTTAGAAGTGGTTGTTGAAACAATTTATTTGCAGTTCTTAAAATAGATTCTTTTATAAATCCTATCTCCATCTTGTATGCTGAATGCGCGACTCGCACAAAAAGAACATCTCGATCTACTTTAAAAGGTTGTGCTTGATTCACATAAACAGGTCCAATAATCTCTTTCCAATTCTGAGTTACTTGGTTAAGGATAACGGTATTTAACAACGATTCTTTATCATATCCAATTTGATGAACAAGGGATTCTAAATCAGTTAGATTTACTTTGTGGATTTCAGACATAGTTTCAACTGATCTCAGAAATATTCCCATCTTGAATTACAAAAACCTGCTTTACTTCTTCTAAATTTCCAAGGTAATCCTGAATACCCTCTAAGTCGGTAGTCGTAAAAAAAGCCTGTCCGCAATCTATGATGAGATCTACAAAGTATTCTCTGCGTTTAACATCAAGCTCGCGGATAACGTCATCAATTAATAATATTGGAGCTTCTCCAATTTGGTTTTGGATAAATTTGAATTGAGAAGTTTTAAGGGCAATGACGGTGCTTCTTTTTTGTCCTTGCGAGCCAAATTCAATAATATCTTTGCCATTAGCCCCTACAAAAATATCATCACGGTGAATTCCTACAGAAGTATAACCCAAATGAGTATCGCGTGAAACTCGCTCGGCAAGTTTTTTCGCATACTCTTCGTTATTCGCTACGTTGGGTTTATAGACTACTTCAAATTTGTCTTTTTCTCCACTGAGTTTAGCCAAATTCTCTTTATACATTTGATTGATGATATTAATTACACGCCCTCTTTCATTTGCAATCTCAACGCCTTTTTTTACAAGCATTTGATCCCAGGGAGCAAGCTCTGAACTAGAAAAATCTTTTTTCTTGAGAAGCGTATTTCTATGTTTTAGAATTTTATTATAGTCTAAGATATTCGCGAAATATGATCGATTAATCGTTGAAATAAAACTATCTATAAAACGTCTTCTCTCGGAAGGACCACCGTCAATTATTTTTAAATCAACGGGGGAGAATACAACCGCTTTGAGTTCTCCGATTATATCTTGTTTCTTCTGAATAATTTCGCCGTTTAATTTTACTTTGCGTTTTAAAGAATCAGCTTTGCTATATCCTATCTCGATTGTCTTCTTCATTTCTTCTGAAACAAGATCGCCTTTGATATAATAAAAATTCGAATTCCAATTTACAAGTTCTTCATCTGAATTATCACGAAAACTTTTAAGTGTCGCAAACTGATTAATAGCCTCAATAACGTTAGTTTTACCCGCTCCATTTTCTCCAATGAAGAAAACTAGTTTGGCTTTGAAGTTTAATTGAACCTCCGCATGACTGCGGAAGTTTTGAAGTTTTAGTTTAGTGAGAAACATTGATTTGCTTGCAGTGCGTCAAGCTGTCATTCAGGGTATTACCCCAGTCACCTCGAACAGCCTTTCGTGAGAGGTCTATCTGGCAAACTTGGCAAAAGATTAACCTATTACTAAATTTGCCAGATAGATTTCTCACGGCGCAAACTCGGATGACGCTAGTTCGAAATGACAGTTTAAAATTTACAGCTTCATCGGCATGATGACAGATATGTATTGTGCGTCAGACGGGTCTTTAAAAACTGCGGGTGAATTTGAGCTAGAAAATTCCATAATGATTTCAGGATCGTCAATGGATTTAATTACGTCAGCAAGATAATCACCTTTAAAGGCAATGGAAGTTTCTTCGCCTCTATATTCTACCGGTATACTCACATTAACCTCTGTTGAGCCAGGAGTAGAAGAATTGATATGAAGTAGGTTTCCAGAAAAAGTCATTCTGATTTGTCTAGATGGCTCTTCTGCAGCAATAAGGGCTTGTCTTAAGGCAACTTGTAATTCGTCTTTGTTGATGCGAACAGAGTTCTTTGATTCTTTTGGAATTACTGCTTCATAGTCTGGATAGTTTCCATCAATTAATTTGCAAAGTAATTCAACATTTCCTATCCTGAGGTAAATCTGATTATCCACAATTCCAATTTTTCCAGAATCATTGGAATCAATCATCTTCATAATTTCTTTGATTGCTTTGTGGGGGATAATAACGCCTTTGCTGAATGGAAGAGAATTTGGAATCACTCGATCAATTTTCGCTAATCGTCTACCGTCAGTTCCTACGAACGAAATTTTTCCTTCACTAGAAGTTACATAGAGACCGTTGAATACAAATCTAGTGTCTTCGAGAGCTACAGAGTAAGAAGTCTTCTTTATCATTTCAGAAATTGTAAAACAAGGAAAATCAACTACAAGAGAATCATCAACTTTGGAAATGGTTTTAATTTCTTCGCCTTCAATTCCATTGATATTCATTTTGAAATCTTTCTTTTTCTCGGAGTCAGTGATAACCGTGCTAACAGTTCCTTCTGAATCTGGGTTATGAGCGATTAACGCTTCTGGAAAATTAATTGTTTTAAAAGTATTGCTAAGTTGCTTTGCAGGAATGGAAGTTAATCCTGGCTCTAATGTATCTGCACTTACAGATGTCTTAATAGAAATTTCCAAATCAGTAGCGGATAAGAATACTTTGCCGTCTTCAGCTTCAACTTTGATATTAGAAAGTATTGACTTTATTTCCCGAACAGTGATAACCCCTTCTACAGAACTAATCGCTTTTTGAAAATCAGATGTTTTAACTTTAAATTTCATGTCTTACTCCCTATCATATTATAATTATATATATTAATTGTTGTGATTGTTGTACCCGTCAATAAGTAGATAACTTAAAAGCAGCGTGTTTTTATAAGGAATATGTCGCATTGATTTTTGAAAATAACTTTTTTTGTTTTCTACAGAAAGATTCAATCGAAAAAAATTTTAATCTAACCAATGAGTTATTATGTCTTATTGACATTGCTTATAAACTTACTTATGTCTTATTGACACATTTGTGACATAATTAGATTATATATGTCCTATTGGAAAGATTGATTTTAATTTTTAATCTCGCCTAAGAGAAGAATGCATAAGTAAAACCTAATCAATAATTCCTCGGATTGCTTTAGTTTTTAAAAATAGTGTAGAATGAATTTTTTATTAATGAATATATGCCTTTTGGTCTGATAAGTGCATAGTTATAAACTGCAAATAGGATTGGCAGAAAATGATTATTTTTCTATCACTAAGTCTATTTCTAAATCCGCAGAATACTTATATATTGAGCAAAAAAATAATGTAATATTTCTATATTTATTTTATTTGCGAATTTGTTTTTAATTTGGCAAAGTGGGTTTATTGTGTATATTTAAGAAAAAGAAAGCTGCAAATTAAAATCAAATAGAGGAAAAAATGGCAAATACATCTATTAGTTCACAACTTATCGATGCAACAACTAAAATCGTTAACATTTTAAGACAAATCAAGGACATTAATAGCACAACCAAATTGATTGCAATAAATGCAGCAATAGAATCTTCAAGGTCTGCACAATTAGCGGATAACTTTTCTTCTCTTTCTGAACAAGTTAGAACTCTCTCTACACGATCGGAAGAATCATTTAGTGAAATCCAAGTCTTGATTGAAAATTTGAGAATATGTTGTGCGAAAGCTATCGCAGTTCGTCTTGCAGATTTATCCATAGACATCATTGATAAAATTGACCGCAATTTATTTGAGCGCAATTGCGATTGTCAAGCTTGGGCAACATTTGAGGATAATGTTAATGCATGTTTGTCGGGAAATGGTTTTGATGCGAGTAATCTTTTAAATAATCTTGTAAATGTATATGAGGTTTACCATGATATATTTCTTTTAAACAAAGATGGATTTGTCATTGCAACAGGAAAAAATCCGCACCTACTTGGACAGAATCAATCAAATCGGCAGTGGTTTCGCGATGTTATCCGCTCTAATTCTGTGCATGTAACGGATATGTATTTTTCTGAATCCGTGGGGAATTATACCGTTAGCTACTCTGCTCCTGTAAGAGATCAAAATAAAAATATTATAGGTGTTCTTACAACCAGGTTTAACTGGGATTTTGTTTATGACATCATTGAGAAAGTTAAACTAGAAAAGCACTGTAAAATATTTTTAATTTCATCTTTCGGAACAATCATTTCTTCCAAGCATATGTATGATATTTTGCGCGATAATCTTTTGTGGCTCGGAGCCGGTGAAAGCGCAATTCAAGGTCATAGGGGCTATAGTATAGAAACCGCTCGTAATGGACAATGGAAAGCTTACGGTTATTCTCGAACAAAAGGATACAATGCATATGCCGGTAAAGGTTGGTCTGTAATTGTAGATGAGCCAATCCAATTAGAAAATCCAAGGGTTATCATTGAATCATTTCCGGAGGCAAGTGAAAATAAAATTGGAACCAGATCAAGAGCCCACTCAGAGGATGTAAACAACCAGCTACTTCAAATTACCCACCAACTCGGTGAATCGATTGAATCGATTAATAAAATAAATAATGTTACAACAACACTTGCGTTAAACGCTGCCATTCGTGCTGATAGAGCAGGAGACCAAGGTCGCGCATTTTCCGTATTAGCCGAAGAAGTGAGAGCTTTTTCTCAGAAGTCAGATCAGCTTACAGAAGAAATTAATTCTACACTAGATTCGTTAAATCAAGTTGTAAGAGAAACAGTTTCTACTCGTCTAGCGGATGCCGCATTTGATACAATTGACAAAGTTGATCGAAATCTTTTTGAAAGAAATTGCGATGTGCAAGCCTGGACTACGTTTGATGAAGTAATTAATTGTGCGGAGTCAGGAATGAATCGAGACGAGGCGTGCGCACTTTTGAAAGATTTGCATGGAATTTATGAAGTGTATTACGATATTTATCTTTTAAATCAGAAAGGAATTGTCTGTGCAGCCGGCATTAGACAAGATTTAATTGGTCAGGATCAATCCGATAGAGATTGGTTTCAGCAAGCAATTCAAGGCTATATCACAGTAACTGATATGTATAAATCAGATACTATCGGAGTTCATACAGTTACTTACTGCGCTCCTGTAAAAAATAAAATGGGGCAAATCGTTGGTGTCCTCACAACAAGATTTAATTGGCATTTTATTATGGATATTATTAACGCAACGCAGGTATACAGTGATTGTAAAGTTTATTTATTAAACTCAGCAGGACTTGTAATTGCATCGCAAGATAATCGAGAAATTTTAAAAAAAGATTTTAGTAAGTTTGAGGCATTTAAACTCGCGATGGAAGGAGGGAATGGGTTTATTGTAGAGCGAGATTCTGATTCCAATAATATTTATCTTGTTGGGTATTCAAGAACGGAAGGGTATAATAAGTATCAGGGTAAAGGTTGGTGTGTGTTGATTTTACAACAAAAACGTTTTGAATAACTAGTGGGTAATGCCAAATGTCCAATGAATTAACGATTAATACTCTAGAAGCAAATACTGTTTTGGAAAATAAACAATTCGTTTTTTTATACGGTGCTGCTTATTTTTCTATTCAACTAACAAGTGTCATTGAAGTCTACGATTCGCCTGATGTAAAAGATTTGCCTTGGGAAGAAATTGGTCTTCGTGGAATGATTCAATACAGAGGAATTCCTATTCCCGTTATTGATCCGATTGCAATCGCAAATATAAAGTCCGATAAAAAAAATCGTTCAATTAAAGCCGTTGTTATCTTTGAAAAAGATAATTGTAAGATTGCATTAGCAGTTGATAAATTTTACAATATTATACCTGAGCCCGAGAAAGACTCTGAAGATTTTCAAGAAGATTCACTTGAAAGTTTTATTATTGGTTTCTCTATGTTAGCCGACAAACCGCTTGTTATTTTAAACGAAGAAAAAATAACCAAACATTATAAGAAAATTTTTACAAAGCAAGTTTCTCTAAAATCAAATCAAAAAGAAGAGACTTTTATTTCCACTAAACTGCAAGTTCTAGAAAAATTTATTTTCTTTACAATTGGCGAAGTAAACTTCGGAGTTCCGATTAAGGAAGTCTTAGAAGTTTTAGAAAACTTAGATGTTACTCCGTTATTTAAAGTCGTTCCTGTTTTACGCGGGCTTATTAATTTAAGGGGAAAAGTAATTCCCTGTATGGATATCTCCACATACTTAGGATTATCCGCTCGCAGTCTGAATGAGAATACTAAATTTGTAATTTTGCAAAGTGGTGGGGCTGAAATTGCTCTATGTGTTGATTCAGTTTCCAAAATGAAAGAAGTAGACAATGCTTTGATCCAATCAAACGAAGGTGTTTTAACTGGACCGATTAGTGAATATGCTACAGGGATTTTACAATTACAAAAGCAAACACTTCTCATGATCTCAGCAAAAAACCTAGTTGAATCGAGCGACTTACGTGGGTATTTTTCATCGGAGGTGCAGTGATGTATTCTGAAGAAATTTTAACTATTTGGCAAGAAGATAAAAGTCCTGAAAACCCATTGATAGAAGCGCAGAGTCGGAATTTATTTAAGCAATTCATTACTCAATCTCTCTCTGAAGTGCAATTAATATTAGCCATTGTAAATGGACTTGATATGAGTAAGAACAAGCAAGGAGATTTAGATTTAGCCTATAGAAAGAATCATACAATTCTTGGATTTGCAAAAATTCTTAGAATTCAAAAAATGATTCATCTCACTTCCATTCTTGATTTTATATTTGATTTTGCTAGAAAAGAGAATTCCGTATCGAAATTTTCTGTAGATTATTTAATAAAATTAATTTTAAATTCCGAAGTAAAAGTTTTGAATCAACTTTCGGATGCTGGTTTTATTAAAGAGGATATTTCATTATTAGTAGAAGAGGCTAAAGTGTATTTGTCTAAGCCATTAGAAATTTGGAATGAAAGACAGAAACAAAATCAGATTGTATTTGCAAAGAAAACCTATACAATCCCCTCGCAGTATAAATCAGAAGAACCAGTTGCACCTGCGCAAAATACAAATAATTCGCTAGAACAATCTATTCAAAGAGAGAAGCCATCTCCCATTATTAATGATAGCTTAGCCAGTCAAGCTCAATCAGAAAAGATTAACGATGAGCCAGAAGATTTGAATATTCCAATCGAAAAAATAAGTCTCATCAGTGATTTCTATGAAGAGAGTTACGAAAATCTTTCAAAAATAGCAAATCGTTTAATTGATTTAGAATCCAATCCAGATTCATTAGAAATTATAAATGAATTATTTCGTTCTGTTCATACTGTAAAAGGGGGAGCCCGACTTCTAAAAATAGTAAAGATTGAAAAACTTAGTCATGCGGTAGAAAATCTTCTAGACTTACTTCGCAATCAAAAGATAGAAGTTACGCCGGTTCATATTGATTATCTGCTCGAAGCTAGAACTGCAATTAGTGAAATGATTGAAGAAGTTGCCTCTAAAGGTCCTATTCGAACAAGAATTGCTCCTCTAGTCAGAAAACTAAATGAAGCCTGTGGTATTGGTCTTCCTGAAGTTAAAGCTAATAAAGAAAAACCAAAACAAGAAGTTCCAAAGGAAATTCAAAAAAAAACTCCTCAAGAAGTTAGCGTTAAATCGGAATTACCTGCTCCTGTTCTAAATAAATCAGAAAGTATTGTAGTTAAAGACAAAGAGCCTGTTGTTAGAATTAAGGATAGACAAGTTGAATCTATTCGAGTCAGCATTGATAAATTGGATGAAGTAATCAATACTGCTTCCGAACTTTCCATTTCTAGAATTCAATTTCAGGAGCAAATAGCGAATATCTCACGAATGACTCGTGATATAAAAAGAAGCCTTGTTAATTCAGAAGAATTTGAATCAAAGAAATTGCTTGAGAGGATTTCGCGCTCGAATCAAACTTTGATTTCGGAATTAAAAACACAGTTAGAAAAATCAGGAGCATACATTCCAGAAAATATATTGTATGATTTGGTGTATCGATTTCACAATGAAATGAAATCGGAAATTTCAAGAAATGAACTAAGTCAGCAAGAGGAACTAACGCTTATTTTAATTTCATTTCAAGAGTTAAAAAATTCCATGATGAAAAATGTGGAAAATCTTGAAACGCTTACTTCTAAATTACAAAATGAAGTAATGAATTTTAGAATGGTTCCTATTGCTACACTATTTGAAAGATTTCCTTCTTTGATTCGCGATATGGCGAGACAAGCAGGCAAAAAAGTGAAAATGATTTTATACGGACAAGAAACAGAGCTTGACCGGGTAATGATAAATACCCTCTTAGATCCACTTCTTCATATTTTAAGAAATTCAATCGATCATGGCTTAGAAGAGCCATCGGATAGAATTAAATCTGGAAAAAATGAAACAGGTAGTATACATTTAAGTGCTTATTATCAGGGATCTCATGCTATTATCGAAATTAAAGATGATGGTAGAGGAATTGATACAGACGCAGTGCTAAAGCGTGCTTTAGAAAGAGGTTTGATAGCTGAAGATAGGGTCAGTATTATTAGCCAGAAAGAGATTTTGGAATTTATATTTGCTCCTGGCTTTTCTACTGCCGCAAAAGTTACAGAGCTAAGTGGACGTGGTGTTGGAATGGATGTAGTGATGTCTACTATTAAAAGTTTGCAGGGAAGTATTGACATTCAAACTAAAAAAGGACAGGGCACTTCTATATTTTTAAAAATCCCTCTTACGCTTGCTGTCGTTCGTGTTTTACTCTTTGAGTCAAGCACTCAACTTCTAGCATTTCCAATGACAAACGTCGATGAGATTTTGACAGTTTCTAGAGAAGAGATTGAAAGTGTCGGCTCTAAACTCTTATATCATTTGCGATCGGAAGTAATTTCGTTGGTTCCCATCTCTGACTTACTTGGAATTGCACAGCCTGTTTTTTTTAAGGAGGAGATACCTGTTATTATCCTCTCGGATGGAGTTCAAAAGGTCGGACTCATTGTAGACTCACTTTTAGGACGCCAAGAAATCGTAATAAAAAATTTAGGAAACTTATTAAAGAAAGTTCCTTTTATCATGGGATGCACAATCCTTAGCGATAGACGCTTGGTGTTGATTTTAAATCCGAGAGAACTAATAGAAATAGCCACTCAAACTGTCGTAGCATTAGACAATCGAGAAAACAAGTTAGAAAATAAAACTCCATTTCTTAGAATGCTTAAAAAAGAAGATCCTGTATCTATACTCGTTGTAGATGATTCGCCAATGCAAAGAAAAAGTATTAAATCAATTTTAACTCGCGCGGGTTATATAGTGGATGAAGCGGAGAATGGATTTGATGCATTGAAAATGGTTCGAGTAAAAAAATACTCTCTCTTTTGTGTCGATTTAGTTATGCCGCTTATGGACGGGTTTGATCTTGTTACCCGCTTGAAAAGTTTGCCGTTATACAAAAGTATTCCAGTTATTGTAATCACTTCTAAAAATTCAACAGAAGATAAAGAGAGAGGATTAAAAATTGGTGCAAGCGAATTTTTAGAGAAGCCTGTGGATCCTGATATACTAACTGATTTGGCTAAACGTTATATAGGAGTTGAATAGTGGAAGAAACGGTTATAATAAAAAATTCAAATTATCCTATCTACGTTTGCGTGGATAATCTGCTGTTAAATGAATATTTAGGAAATGAATTATCTAATAATAAGTTCGCTTACGAGAAGATTAGTTTTGCAGAGCTTACATTGAAAATCTCTGAGCTTAAGAAATCTCTTTTGATTTTACAGACTGATGAAGATGAATATCATCTTATCGAGCTTTCGCGTAGACTAAAAATGTTTTATGGGTATGAAACAAGAATTATTTTTCTTTCTGCTGATTATAAAACAGAAGAAGATGCAAGCAATGTGACTGATAAATTTTTCCAAATGCCTGTTGCTTTTAAGGAAATAGAAAATTCGATTCAGAAATTCTTGACAGACACGCATAAGATTTTAGTGATTGATGATTCCAAACTTGTTCACAATCATCTTGTTCCACCACTCGCAAATGAAGGCTATAAAGTTCTAGAAGCATTTAACGGCAAAGAGGGATTAGACTTAACAATTGAATATAAACCTGATTTAATTATTTGCGATATTGAAATGCCAAATATGAATGGGTTTGAAGTCTGCACAGAAATTCGAAAGCATCCCGAAGTAAAGGATACTTATATTATCATGTCGAGCACACTCGGCTCCGCCTCCGATATTCAGAAAGGATTTAACGCCGGTGTCGATGAGTATATTACAAAGCCTGTCGTGATAGGAGAATTGCTAGAGCGCATTAATCGACATTTCAAACAATCTCTAAGTGGGCGGGAAAACATTATTATCCTCGAGAAGGATGAGCATATCATTGCGAATATAACTAAGTCATTACGCAAACAAGGATTTTCCGTTCGATCCACTTCTACAATCGAAGAGACGATTCATCTCATTCAGAAATATCCTTTTGATTTAATCATCAGCGAAATGGAGTTAGGTGCAGAGACCGCAATGGATTTATGCTTGTCGCTAAAGAATGCGAATACTGGTTTTCATCCAACGATTTTAATTCTTACTTCACGTGATAATAATGCTGATTATAAAATGATTATGAATATGGGAGTATCGGGAATTATCAGTAAGCCATTTTCGATGGATACGCTTCTCGCTTCTGTAGAGCGGTTACTAGCTGATAGACGCACTGCCGCAGAAAGAAAGCAGCTTTTAAAATATCTGTCAAAGTCATCTGCTAAAATTGCATCGGAAAAAGCTATACTCACAAATGGATCGGGCGGACGTAGATCAGAAAAAAAATATGCCTCCTTACTTTTTACTGATATTGTAAACTTTACGGCTCGATGTGAAAAGTATCCACCGGATTCCGTTGTAGAGCAAATCAATACAATTTTTGAATTGATTACGAAGACTATTCACAAACATGAGGGGGATGTTGATAAGTTTATGGGCGATGCTTGTATGGCTTATTGGATTGGAGACGAACACGCGTCATCCGCTGTGAAGTTGATTGATGCTGTGCAAGAGATTCGAGATAAAATTGCAGAAGCAAATTTACAATCGGAAATTTTAACAAAGGATCCAATTCGCATTCGTTACGGAATGAATTCGGGAGAAATTATTCTTTGTGATATTGGAAGCTCTGAGGCTCGAATTGATTTAACTGTTATTGGAGATCATGTAAATCTTGCTGCTCGTTTGGAGTCTGCTTCCAAACAATATGGAATTGAATCGCTGTTAAGTGAATACACATATGCATTGACATCTGATTCAATTGAAGTGCGAGAGATTGATAAGATAAAAGTATATGGAAAAAATATTCCCGTTGTTGTATATGAACTCCTAGGAAAAAAAGGCAAACTGACAGACGTCCAGAAAGAACTTCTCGAAATCTATAATCTAGGAAAAGAGGCTTATGTAAGAGGACGATTCCTAGAGGCTAAGAACTGTTTTGTGCAAGCAAATAAATTAGAGGAAGTTTATCCGGGACGACCTACAAATCCTTCTAAGGTTTATGCGATACGCTGTGATTTTCTGATAAAGAATCCGCCGAAGAACTGGGATGGAGTGTGGGCACTTCGGAAGTAAAATAGCAAAGATTTGGCATAGGTAACGTAGAGTGACGCTGTTAAGTTGAGGAAGTGCTTACACAGTCACCTCAAACATGCGAAGGCGAAGGGCGCGACCAAGCGCAGGGAGGAAAACCGTGAGAGGTCTATTTTACAAACAAAGTATATGATAAACCCAATACTATGTTTGCCAGATAGATTTCTCACACTTCACACACACTGATATGCTTGATTCGAAATGACTGTATAAATCCTTATCTTGACAGCATTGAACATCTTGCAGACCATCGATTCTTATGAACAACTTTTCCGTAAAATATTCAATTTTATTTTCCTTATTTTTTTTTCAAAATTGCATTCCTTATCTCTATCACGTCAGCACTGAGCAGGCAAAGATAATTCTAAATCGAAAAGAAATTCCCCAGGTAGTAGAATCTGAAAAAGTAGAGAGCCTAACAAAGAGTAAACTCAAGCTCATTCAAACAGTAAGAGAATTTGCAGTTAAAGAAATTCATTTGAATCCAAAGGGTGGCTTTGAATACTTTACAAATCTTGATAGGGAAGAAGTTGGTTGGAATGTAAGTGCATCCTATCCCTTAAAATTTGAATCCTATACATGGTGGTTTCCGTTTGCCGGAACTGTTCCCTATAAAGGCTATTTTGATTTAGCAAAAGCTAAAGATGAAGAAAAAAATCTCATTGAAAAAGGTTTTGATACACGCGTGCGGATAACGGCTGCTTACTCTACGCTTGGTTGGTTTTCGGATCCAGTTCTCTCTCCACAACTTCGTATGACCGAAGATGAATTGGTGTCTCTTGTTATACACGAGATGTCACACGCCACTGTATATTTCCCAGGAGATTCTAATTTTAATGAATCCTATGCAAGCTTTGTTGAGGAAGAAGGAACAGAACTTTTCTATCGAGCGCATAAGTCCGATAAGGCGGAAGAAGTTTTACAGAAGCGCAAAAAGGCAAAGTTGCAATCGGATATTATTATCTCTAAAGTAAAAGAAACTGCCTTTAAACTAAAGGCAATGTATGAGAGAGAAGATTTGGCTGATACAGAAAAATTAGAACAGAAGAAAAGAATTATTGAAGAATATAGAACTGAAATTTTAGCGAATGCTGATAAGTTTTCCAATTTTAATCCTGAAAAATTTAAGAAGACTCCTCTTAACAACGAGAACTTTATCGGTATTTTGCGCTACCATTCTGGATCTAAACTTTTCCAGGACAAGTTCAAAGAAGTCGGTCGCGATTTTAAAAAGTTTCACGAAGAAATGGAAAAATTAAAACCGCTTT
>Ga0209174_10001026_pt1 | contig 20184 bp, 11 predicted proteins | sample JI91814BDNA_FD_187505 | JGI IMG/M metagenome (GOLD analysis project Ga0209174, IMG submission 187505) | Wastewater effluent complex algal communities from Wisconsin, to seasonally profile nutrient transformation and Carbon sequestration -... | ecosystem: Engineered > WWTP > Effluent > Algae...
GCGCTTGTATGAGCCATCGGATCGCGGCGCGGCGCAGGCGGCGGCGATACGCTTGCCGACTTCGGTGCTGCCTGTGAACGCGATCTTGTCGATGCCCTGATGCTGGACGAGGGCGGCGCCTGTTGAGCCGTCGCCCGTGACGATGTTGATGACACCCGGCGGGAGCCCGACTTCGTCGAAGATCTCGGCGAGTTTGAGCGCCGAGAGTGGTGTGGTCTCGGCGGGCTTGAGGACGACTGTGTTCCCACACGCAATGGCGGGCGCGATCTTCCACGCGGCCATGAGGAGCGGGAAGTTCCAGGGAATGATCTGCCCGCAGACGCCGATGGGCTTGGGCGTGCCGTGCGTGCCGGGGAAGGCGTACTCGAGTTTGTCGGCCCACCCTGCGTGGTAGAAGAAGTGTGCTGCGACGAGAGGGATATCGACGTCGCGAGATTCCTTGATGGGCTTGCCCGAGTCCATCGTTTCGAGGACGGCGAGTTCGCGAGCGCGTTCCTGGATGCGGCGTGCGATGCGGTAGAGGAACTTTGCTCGTTCGGTTGCGGGGAGGGCGGTCCACCTGGGGAGTGCGGCGCGGGCCGCTTTGACGGCAGAATCGACATCGGCGGCTGAGCCCAGCGCGACGCGGCTGAGGACTTTCTCGTTCGCGGGGTTGATCGTGTCAAAGTGCGATGCGTTCTTTCCTGACTTGGCAGCGGCGGGTTTGGGCGCGATCCACGAGCCGTTGATGAAGTGGGAGTATTCGGGCTTGATGTCGACCTTGACGCTCTCGGGCGCGGGCGCGTAGTTGCCAGCAAACTCGGCGGCGAGGGAGCGTGGAGCGGATGGCGTGGAGCGGGACTTCTCGACGACGCTCGTTGCGTGGCCATTGGTTGATTCGTGGGTGCCCATGGTCGTGTCCTTGGCTTTGAAAGGCTGGGAAGTGCGAGGGTGCGTGGGAAGTGGGTGATGGATCAGGCTTCGGAGAAGTCGTAGTGGGCCATGTACCGCCCGGTCTTGAGGCGGACGATCTGGCGGAGGATGTCGTTGCAGAGGGTGCTGGCGCCGAACCGGAAGTAGTCGGGCGTGAGCCACGGGTTGCCCGCGGCGTGCTCGAACCCTGGGACGCGGAGCGGGCCCATGGTTTCACGAACCATCACGAGGTACTGCACGGCCTGCTTCGCGGAGCGGATGCCGCCCGCGGGCTTCATGCCGATCACGCGGCCTGTGCGTGAGTAGCAATCGCGGATCGCTTCGAGCATGACGAGCGTGACGGGCATGGTGGCGGCGGGGACGACCTTGCCCGTGCTGGTCTTGATGAAGTCGATATCGCCCGGGGCGTGGTCGTGGGAGAGGAGCGCGTCGATGGAAAGGTCGCTGGCGCGCCGGACGTTGTCAAGCGTTTCGAGTTCGCCCGTTTCGAGGATGACCTTGAGGTGGGCGAACGTGCCATCGGCTCGCTCGCAGGCTTTCTTGGTCAGGCGGATCTCGTCTGCGACTTCGTCGTAGCGGCCTGCGAGGAACGCGCCGCGGTTGATGACCATGTCGATTTCGTGCGCCCCCGCGGCGACGGCGCGGCGGACGTCGTCGAGGCGCACGTCGAGCGGGTATTGCCCGCTGGGAAATCCAGTCGCGACGGAGGCGATCTTCACGTTGGTGCCGCGGAGCGCATCAACACACGTTTCGACGAGCGAGGGGTAGACGCAGACGGCGGCGGCCGAAGGGAGCGGCTCGCCGAGTAGGTCCACATCGCGCTCGAAAGGGCGGATTGCTTTGCGACACAGCCCGCGTGCCTTCTCGATGGAGTCCTTTCCTTCGAGCGTGGTGAGGTCCATCATGGAGAGGGCGAGTTTGAGAGCCGCCAGTTTGGAGGAGGTCTTAATCGATCGCTTCGTGAAGGAAGCGGCTCGCTCCTGGGCCATGACGGTGTCGACGGAACTGATCGCGGTCATACGGAAGTCTATCGCGGCGGAAGGGTCTGGAGGAACGCACGAACGGCCTCGAAAACCACAGGCTGAGTCGCGGCACCGGTCCACAGGCCATGGTGACCGGCACCAGGAATGACGCTGATCGAGCACTTGCTTGCGGCTGCCGCGATCTCTTTCCCGTCGGCGACCGGACAGACATTGTCGTCCTCGCCATGGATCACGAGGAGTGGGACGGCGAGCCTTGTGGCTTGGTCTTTTCGATCGAACTTGCGACGGGTCAGTCCGGGCGCGAGCCCGAGGCGATCAAGCAACCAGAGCGAGGCCCTTAGTGCCACGGTGTTCGGGAGGCGTGCGAGACGCAGGACGTTTGCGGCGGGTGTGCGAGCGAGGCGATACGGGTTTTCTGCGATGACGGCGACGATGGGCGTCGCCGTGTTTGCGCTTGTCGATGCGGCGGTTGCGATGGAGACGCCCGCGCCGAGGGACCAGCCGTAGAGGACGACTGGTGCGCGAGTGCTCCCTGCCAACTGTTCGATCAGGCTGGAAAGGGCTTCAATCTCGTTGGTGCCCAGCGAGCATGTTCCCCCAGCGTCGCCGTGGCCGGGCATGTCCCACGCGATGAGGCGGGACGCGATTGGGGCAAGGCTGCTGATGCGTGGGAGTGCGCCGACGCGTGAGTCACCCCAGCCGTGCGTGAGGACGATGATGGGACCTGTGGCGGCCAAGCCTTCGACCTCCCAGACTGGCAGGTCGAATCCCTGGGCTCGAAGCGTCCATTGCTTCCAGGACCAGGTGTGCGTTGGGTGCGATGGAGGCGCGGGGAGTTCGGAGGGATCTCCGGGCCGGCCGCTGGCGAGGGCGGTGGCGTATGTCCTGCGAGGCGGGCGCGTGAGCAGTCGCGTCGTTGCGATGGTGACGCCGACAAAGAGCAGCACCAGGCACGCGGCTGCGAAGGCGACAAGGCCGATCACCGGGTGCGATGCGAGCATGCGTCAGAGGTTGAGCAGGTTTTTGATGTCGTTGAAGGTGACGAGGAGGAAGACCGAGCCGATGAGGGCGAAGCCTGCGAGCGTGATCGCGTTCTGGAAGCCGATCGGTGCGGGCTTGCCGCGGATCTGTTCGTAGACGAGCAGCAGGAACTGTCCACCATCGACGATCGGGAGCGGAAGGAAGTTGACGACCGCGAGGTTGACGCTGATGAGGGCGAGGAAGAAGAGCATCCAGATCGGGCCTTTCTCGGCGATGAGCGTGCCAAGGTGCGCGATGCCGACGGGGCCCTTCAAGTGCTCGATCTTGACGGTCTGCTGGAAGAGACGGACGAAAGTCATGTAGGTGTTGGTCATGACGCCGTGCGTTCGAGCGACGCCGAACTGCACGGCTTCGGCGGGGCCCGACGCTTTGAGGACGAACTGATCGGGTTCAAAGAGCATCGAGGGGAGCGGATTGTCCCACCCGAGTTCGTGGAGCGCGACAATCGCGTCGCGGTTGAGGATCCACATGACGGGTCGCGAGGGCGAGAACTCGGCATCGCTCTCGCTGCCGGGCATGGTGACGGCGAGCGCGACGATGGCGCTGGAGGCGCCGCTCTCGAACGCTGCGCGTGTTTCGCTGCGAAGGTGTTCGCGGATCTCAGCGAAGTTTGAGACGGGTTGCCCGCCGACCATTTCGATCTTTGCGCCGGGCGAAGTGATGAGTCCGGCGGCGGGCGTGGCGGCTTCGGGCCAGTCGGCCTTGGATACTGCTCCACCTTGGGGAGCCTTGACGATCGAGCGAAGCGGGAGGGCGACGATCGCCGACGTATCGCCGGTATCGCCCCATGCGAACCCGATTGTTCCCTTGTCCGTGACGGAAGCCTCGATGTTGACGACCTTGAGATCCGCACCCTCCTTGCGGAGCAGGGTCAGGGGTATGGTCTTGCCCTTGTGGGCGCGAACTTCGGCCATGCCAGCCGCGACGCTCGGATACTCGATGCTTCCGATGCGGGCGAAGATGTCGCCAGTCCGCAGTCCCTGTGCGTAGCCGCGTTCGAAGTCTTTGCCATCGGCGTTCAAGACGGTCATCACCGGGACAAGTCCCAGCAGATGCTCGACGGGCGTGACTCCCTTCGCGGACTTCATGAAGTCCACCTGCATCGTGGGGCGTGGACGAACGGGGACTGTCACTTCGTTGCTCGAACGGCCGTTCGCGTCGAGTGTCGCGAACTTGAGGTTGACATCACTGCCATTTGTCGAGCGAAGGAGGCGATCGGCTTCGGCAAAGGTGCTCAATGCCTTACCGTCGGAGGTGCCTACCAAAGACATGCCCGGCTTCACGCCCGAGAGCCCTTCGTTTTCGAGCAGTGCTTCGATGGTCTGTCGTTCCGCGTCGGTGCGGCCTGCGAGGATGCGCCCTGAACGAGGCGGCTCGATTCCGATCTCGAGTAAACCCGTTGTGAGGCTGGTCTCGGGAATGACGTCGAATCGAAGAGGTTCGTTCACTCCCTGGCGGCGCACGGTCACGGACACGGGTTGTCCGCGTTCGGCCATCGTGGTCGCAAGGATGATCTCGTTGAACTCGCGAGGTTCCTTGCCATTGATGTCCGTGATGCGATCACCCGGTTGCAGGCCCGGCTCGGTCACGCCTGCGGCGGTCGCGTTGGTTGCGATCGTGCGAGCGGCGGGTGTTGCCGGAAAGACGCGCCCGACGATTGCTGGCTCGGTTTTCAGCCCGGCCATGAAGACAATGACGAAGAGCGTGGCGGCGAGGATGATGTTCATGACCACGCCCGCGGAGATCACGATCATGCGTTTCCATGGCTTGACGCTCTGGTAACTGTCGCTGTCGGCACTGGTCGCGCCGGGGCGTACGTCGTCCTGGCCGAGCATCTTGACGTAGCCGCCGAAGGGGAGCCAGTTGAAGCGGTATTCGGTTGGGCTGACGTGCTTGTCCTGACCCGATTCGATCAGTTTGCGATAGTCGGCCTCGCTCGAACCCTGACGAAACCCAATGCCACGACGGAACGAGCACACGGCTGGGCCGAATCCGATTGCGAATGCGAGGACACGAATGCCGGCCCAACGTGCGGCCAGGAAGTGCCCGAGTTCGTGTATGAACACGATGAATCCGAACCCCAGCAAGAACGTCAAGAGGTCCAGCAACATCCCCGGCGATATCGGCAGTGCGTTCATCAGTCCATCCTACGTGCAAGAAGTGCAAACGATCGTTCGGCTGGCGTCTTGCCTGACTTTCGTGCGATTTCGGCCCTGAAAAGCGAGGGCCCCGGGAGGTCGTCCCAGGGCCCTCGATTTGTTTGATATCGGTCGGAGCCTTCGCCCCGATCCAATCGGGTCGGGAAACCCGTTGGAAAGTGTGCTCGGGCTTAGTTGGCGTACTTCACGCCGCAGCCGTAAGGCTTGGTCTCGGCGACGGAGACGGCCTTGCCCGCGAGAAGTTCGTTGACAGCCTGGATGGCGTAGTTGGTGCTTCCCGGACCCTTGGGGGTGCTGTCGTTGTCCAAAGCGCCCATGTAGGCGAGAGAGCCGGTCTTGGCGATGACATAGGTTGCCGGGGTGTTCTTGGCGCCGTAGGCCTTGCCAATGGTGCCAGCCTCATCGATGATGATCGGGAAGGAGATGCTCCAGTCCTTCTTGGCCTTGGCGCTGGCTTCGGAACCTGCTCCTTCCTTGCCCTTCGCACCGCTGTTGATGGCGAGGACGACGACGTCCTTATCCTTGAACGCTTCAGCCATTTTCTTGAAGGTGTTGTTGCCGTCCTTGAAGTGCTTGACCACGTAGGGGCATCCTGGGTTGAACCACACGAGGACGACGGTCTTGCCGGCCTTGGTCAGGTCGGAGAGTTTGTGCTCCTTGCCGTCGATGTCTTTGCCCGTGAAATCAGGGGCCGTGTCGCCCACATGGAGGTGGTCCACTTTTTCTCCCTTGTCGTGCTTGTGCCCGTCCTTGTTCTTGTCCTTGCCTTTTTCCGCGTCCTTGGGCTTGGCGCCTTCCTTTTCCTTGGCGGGCTGTGCTGTTTCGGCGGGCTTGGCGGGAGCCTTGTCCTGCGCGAACGCGGCGGAGCCAGCCATGCCAACGACGAGGGCGGCGGCGGCAAACGAACCAACCAACTTCGAGACCAACAAGTTCTTCATAGATCTTCCTTTCAATGACTCATCCAGCATTCTGGCTCGCGCCTTTGGTGCTTGATTTTCGTGTGACTCAATTTCCCGGTGACGCACCGAGCGTCGCCTTGCTCTGACTCAAGCCGACGTTTACTTCGCTTCCTTTGGTAACGCCAGGCGTACCGAGTAGAACTCTGAAACTGGCTGCCCATTGCGGCCGACGGCCACAACTCCTGTGATGTCCTCGCTGGGTTTGTCGCCCCCAGCCGCGACGGCAAGGCGGATGGTGTCGCCCTTGACAGACCCACTCTTCAGAAGGGCGTCAACCTCTGGGCATGTGGAGGTTGGGTAGAACTCAAGCAGCGTGGCACCCGCGACCCGAATCGTCGCGGTGGCCTTTGCGTCTTTAGTGATGATCGATGCGGTGTAGTCCTTGGATGCCGTCGGCCAAGGCTTGGGATGTGTTTCCCGGGCGGCTACGAAGGCGGCGGCGTCCTTGCCGACGCTGGTCGGACTCTTCACCGACAATGAGGTCTCGACGCTGCCGGACTCCGCGACGCACAGGTTGCTGTCGCACACGAGCCAGTCGGCGGCGATTTTGATGGCGATGTTCGCGCCGTCCTTGGCGTCGTTCTTAGTCGTAGGGGGAGCCTTGAGCGGTGCCATCAGAAGGACGGAATCTTCGTAGATGTGATCGAGAATTTCACCTGGCGCGATGTGGCGCTTGGGGGCTGGCCAGAGCCACTCGCCGAGCGTGTAGCCCGCAGGGAGGTCGACGGCAAAGGTGGGGGCACTGCCACTGTCGTTGCGGCCGTTCCAGTAGAGATGCCACCCATTCTCAATCTTGAACCGAACGCCGATCCAGGTCGTGCCGCCCGGAGCGATGGAATCGTTCTCAAGGACTAATTCGGGCGTGGCGTGGTTGTCTTCGATTCGTTCGGCGGGGAAGTCCATGGCTGTCAGGGCGTCGCCAGCCACTACGAGGCCGCCCTGGGTAGCGGGGAGGCAGGCAAGGCCGATCACGAGAGGGGCAAGTCGCATTCGAAGGGCTCCGTCGCGCATACGCTCGTGGGTGCTTTCCCAAGAGCGGCCTTCCCGGATGGGGAAGCGCCAGACCAGGTCGAGAATCCGTCCTCGAAACCTCCCCCAGACCCTTTACAGGATGAGCATAGGCATGGGCTTCCGTCATACTTGGCTGCTCGCCCCCTTGTTCGTGAGTGCTTTGTCAGGGTGCACGATCGGGCTGAACGACAACGACATCGTGATGGTTGGCACCGACGACGTGAAAACGCTGGTCGATGATGCCGCGAGGCCCGGGCGCTCGTCTCGGCTGGCGCTTGTGGATCCGCGGTCGGCAGAGGACTTTGCGGCGGGGCACCTGCCGAAGGCGATGAATGTTGAGCCCATCCAGCACGGGCTGAAGCCACCCCGTCCGATTCGCAATGCGAGTTACGTGATTGTGTACGGGCGCGATCCGGGTGATGCGCTGGCGAGGGGCATGACGAAGCGGCTGATGGAAAGTGGCGTCAACGGCGTTCGTCTGTATGCCGGGGGGCTGCGTGAATGGACGATGCGTGGCTTCCCGATCGAGCCAGCGGGGGCTGATCCGTTCGTGGGTGATCCGACGCCACCTGAGCCGCCGACGTTGCCTGAAAAGAAGCCGCAAACGCAGCCATGAGTGGGTTTGATGGAGTTGACGAGTACCGAGTTGCGCAGGCACCCGGCCCGGGCGATTGCGCGCCAGAGTCGTGATCGACGGCTGCAGTACGTCAAAGAAAAAGGCCCGCGTCGAGGGACGCGGGCCTTTGTGTTCACTGAAGAGTCGCAGTCGTTAGATGCGGCTGATGGGGTTGGTGAGGCCGAAGGCCTGGCCCTGGATCGTCCAGCCCGCGTCGCGTGAGAGGTCGTACCCGGAGAGGGTTGCGACGAAGGGCGACGTAGCGGTCGCGTCGATAGCGAAGAGCACATCGCCGCTGCGTTGGGAGATGATCTCCGGACGCTCGTGGAGGCGGAGTTCGGCATAGCCACGACCCGCGACGTTCGGCATCGTGATGATCGATGTCGTGCCGTCGGTGAAGAGAAGGCGGACGTTGACATTGATGGAAGTGGCGGAGGGGTTATAGACGTTGAAGGTCTGGAAGAAGAGGTTGCCCGCGCCGGCGGTGTTGATGAAGGCGTCGCCGAAGAAGAAGCGGGTGCCGGCATCGGCGCTCGACGCGGTCGCATCCGCCTCGCCACGCTGGGACTGCGTCGCGAGGATGGAGACGTTGCTGCTTGAGCGGAAGCGGAGCCCGATGTGCTGATCGGTGACGAGGCCCAGGTCGGTGCCCTTGAGGCGGAGTTGGGTCTTGGGCTGGATGTCGTAGGTGCGGGTAAGCCCGGGGAGGCCTGGGCTGATGTAGGAGCCGGTGAGCGTGACGGTGGTCGCGCTCGTGCCGGGGTTGAAGAGGGTGATGTCGGAGTTGGTGATGAGGCCCTGGCTGAAGTTGTTGACAACCTGAGCGGTTGCGCCTTGATCGCCCATGACGGCGAAGGCGGAGTTGTTGACGAGGTCGTAGTGGCTCTGCGAGGCGACGACGCCCTTGTACTGGGCGGCGAACGCTGAGTCGGAAGCCTGGCTGGTCACGACGACGCTGAACACGCCACGTGGGAAAGTTGGGAGATCGTTCATGGCGAGGCCGCCGCGGCGTCCGCCGCCGACCTTGAATGTGACGGCCACGGGTGACGCACCGGTTTGGTAGGCGGTGACGGTGACGTCGGCATCGAAGCCGTTGGGGTTGTAGAAGAGCAGGAAGTCGAGGTTGCCGCCCGGATTGCGTTCGACGCGAGCGAAGTTCCAAGTGGGGGCGACGGTGTCGGTGAAGGCCTCGCCGAGGCTGCCGCCGAAGTCTGTGTGGGTGAAGGTTGCGCCGAGCGCGACGTTGGAGACGATGACGAGGGCGAAGGGAGCATCGGTCCGCAAGCCGGCGGGTCGGATGGTTGCCGCACCGCTAATGACCTGGCGGATCGAACTGTTGGGCTCGATTGTGCCCGAGGCGAGGACGGTCTCGAAGGAGCCGGTCTCGTAGCGAGCGATGATGGTGAAGGAGGCTTGGACGTCGTTGGGGTTGGTGATGGCGACGCGAGAGTTGACGGCGTCGTTGGCGTAACCCTCGGGGAAGAAGAGGAAGTTGTCGCCCGGGCGGGTGCTGACGCGAACGGTGTAGGAACCGGTGGTCGTGCCGACGCCGTCGACAACGATCCAGTACTGCGTGTTGGGATTGGCGAGGAAGGCGGTGTTGGCGGTGGCTCCGGGGAGGCCATCGGCGTCGAACATGACCTCGGACGAGGCGAGTTCGTTGGGATTGCGGAGGATGCGGACGGTCGCGTCGAGGAGCGTGCCCTGCGGCGTGACGACCTGAACGAAGGCGAAGCCCGGGCCTGAGAAGTTGAAGGTGGTGAAGGTGAAGAGGTCGCGATCGTTGGCGACGTCGATGACGTCGTTCTTTGAACCCTTGCCCGTGATGTCATCGAGGGTGATGACGACGGGATTGTTGAAGTCGATGATGCTGGGATCGGGTCCGCCGCCACCGCCGCCGGTGCCGGAAGGGCCACTGACGACGACGCGATACTCGCCTGTGGTGGGGGAGAGAGCACCGACCGCGTCGACGAGGACGAAGTAGGTTGAGCCAGAGGTGACGCCGGCGATGGTGCCGGTGATCTGCTGACCCGCGGAGGTCGCGGTGATGGTGTCGACGAGGTTCTGGGCCGCGTCGTAGATGCGGAGGCGCGGGGCGTAGCCGTTGCCTGAAGAGGCGAAGGTGTTGATGGTGATGTTGTACGTGCCGTTCGCGATGGCGGTGAACTTGAAGAGGTCGGTGTCGTTGTTGGGGGAGATGTTGGCGTTTGCGGCATCGCCGAACGCGTCGCCACCAACCTGGCCGATGCCGGTGGTGTTGTTGATCGCGATGGGCGACGCGATACCCCATTCCGTGGCGTTGGGGAAGTCGTCGATGGGCGGCGCGGAGACCGCGACGTCGTACGAGCCGATGAGAGCCGTGTTGACGTTTGGCGGCCCGAAGCCCTCGACGAGGACCAAGTAGCGTGTGCCACGGGTGACATTGAAGGTGATCGTCGCGGTGCCGTTGCTGTTGCTGTCGGGCGAGACGGCAGACGCGAGGGTGACGGAAACAGAGCCCGGCGCGCCGGTCGCGAGGATCACGACGCGGGTGCGGATGTTGCTGTCGGTCGGACGGGTGATCGTAACTGTTGCAGAGCCCGAGGCGGGCGTGTTGAAGGAGAAGAGGTCGGTGTCTCCGAGGAGTTCGATCTCGCCCGAGGAGTTGCCCAAGCCGGTGAGGTTGTCAACGGAGATGGTCGTCGCCAGCGAGTACTGCGAGGTATCGCGCGTGATGCCGTCGATGTTGAGGGGCGCGTCGGGGTGATCGTCGGTGGCGGGGAAGGTGATCGAGACGGTGTAGGCACCCGAGTCGGACTGCACATCCGAGCCACGTACGACGATGTAGTAGTAGGGGTACTCTCGATCCTCGCCCGGATCCGGGACGTCGATGATGCGATCTGGGGTGACCGAGAACAGGACGCGGCTGGCGGTTTGGCCTGCGCCGACGTCGTCGTTGTTCGCGATGCGAAGTGCGATCGGACGTCCGGTCGGGTCTTCGCTGATCTCGTACACGTCAACGAAGGGGTTGAAGGTAATGTTGTTGGCCGTGACGGTGACGGTGAACTGGGCGTGGTCGACGACGGAGAAGCGGAAAGCGTCGGTGTCGCCCGCGACTTCGATGTTGCCGGTGATCGAGCCGCTGCCTTGGAAGTCAAGGAGCGGAATGTCGGTCGCGTTCCAGAAGTTGGTGCGATCGGCATAGTCGTCGCGGACCTTGGCACCTGCGTTGCCAGCGACGGGCGTGACGTCCACCCTGTATGCACCCTCGTTGGTGCCGCCGGACGTGCTGATGAGTCTGATGCCGTAGCGGCGACCGACGATGAGATCCGCGAGAACGGTAACCGTGCCATTGGGACCGGGCGTGCCGGTAATGGCGGGTTGGCCTGAATCAAGATCGAAGAAAAAGAGCGAGGGCGTGAGCGTGTTGCCGGCCCCGGTGGGCGTCACGACAATGCGGGACTGACCAGAACCGTTGGCGATGAACGTGAAGTCATCCGCGTCGAAGGGGTTGTTGGGGGTGTTGTTGATGACGCCAAGAATTGAACCTGCGCCGTTGCTGGGATCTCCCTGCGTTTCGCCCAACGCGATCGGGGCGGCGAACAGCGGGTCGAACACGCCTGCAATCTGGGCGGGCGCATAGTCATCTTGCACGGTCTGCCCATTTTCGATGTCGGTACCAACGTTGGGCATCTGGTTCAGGTACATCTGGTACGAGCCAGCGACACGACGCCAGTCGATTTCCTTGGCGACGTTCTCGGTACGATCCTCGGGCGCGGCGGGGCGTCCATCGACCCAGCGCTGGCCGCTTTCGACCTGGATGTAGTAGAAGTTGCCAGCGACAACGTTGAAGACCACGCGAGCGTCGCGGCGGTAGAAATCGGCGACGTTGTCGGTGACGAGGATGTCGTCGGCTTGGAAACTCGTGTTGAGGCCAACGCTGACGTTGGTCGTGAGTTCGCCCTTGACGGCGTAGTTGTCGTTGTTGTACGCGATCTGGGTGAAGTCGTTGTCGAAGATGCGGACGGCGGAGTCCAGCGCGCTCTGATATGCGCGGCGGAGGGCCTGGAAGTCCTGGTCACCACTCGCGAGGTCGGTGAATCGCTCGCCGAACTCGTCGACAATGTCACGCGTGCTGATGAAGATCTCGACGGTGCCCGTGAACTCGGCGCGGAAATTCCAGAGGTCGGTATCGTCGATCGACGAGATGTTACCCAGGTCGCTGACCTGCTCGATGAGCGTGCGATTGTGCGGAACGACGATCTGCGTGCGCGAGGAGCGGCCGCCAAAGGGATTCTCTCGACTCGCACCGAGCGTGGCGCTCGCATCGCCCGAGTTGAGGTTGGTGAAGAGGCCCGTGGAACCCGCGAAGTTGCCTTCTCGCGGCTCGACTTGCACGTTGGCATTGACGTCGTTGGGTAGGCCAAGATCCGCATCAGGAGGTGGTGGCGCATCGGCGATCACGTTGACGGTGTAACGACCCGTTCCGCCACCGCCTGCATCGGCGACTACGAGGTAATAGACCTCGCCACCCCAGATGACGGCTGGAAGAATGAGTTGACCGTCGGGCTGGGCCGCAGGACTGGTGAGGGACTGGTCGATTGCGCCTGCGGGGTCGGGGAATGGGGGCGCGATCGTGTCGTTGGTATAGATGAGTTCGAAGTTGGAGTCGTACAAGCGAATGATCGCGTTTTCGAAACCGCCGAAGTTGGGCTGAACGGTAATCGCGAGGCGCTGGGCTGGGCGATCGTGGCGGTCCCAGCGGAAGGGGTCGCCGTCGTCATAGGTGGCAAGAGCAAAGACTGTTGCCGTGGTCGCCTCGTTCTCGTCGAGGTTGCCGACGCCGCCGCCTTGGTTCTGGCCAAGGGAGACGAAACGGAAGTCCTGAACGTCCCGATCGAGCGCGAATGCGCCGACGCCGTTAAGAGCGACCGGGGGTCCTGCGGCTGGCTGCACCTGGGCAAAGTCGCCGCCGAAGTAGAGCACCTCTTGCGGGTCGGTTCCGCCCACGGTATCGGTCAAAGGAATCTGTGGCTCTTGCGGATCGGTGAGCGCGAGCAGCGATGTAATGACGCCGGGCGAACCGTCGGCCAGCAATGGCTGTGCGAGCGGAGCGACGACGCCCTCGGTCGGTGCCCAAATTCCAAGCAAGGCGCCTCCGATGACAAGTGATTTCTCCTGGACCCCTTGCGGCGCGCCAAGCGCATTATCCGTTGGGTCCCACACTGTCATTGCAAACACTTCGAATCCGGACGCCACGCCAGCCGCGTTCCACTCAAGGCGCGGCGTGTAGTTGACAGCACCAGGGTCTTGATTGGTGGTCTCAAGGGCACCGTAAATCGCAACTCGCTGCGCTGCAACGCCCACGCCGGTAGCGCCACCAATCGAAGTGAAGTTGCCGCCGATGATCAGGTACGACTCGCCATCTTCGATGGAGCCTGCGCCATCGAAGTCGGGCATATCGGTGAAGACGACCATCGAGTCGACCCGACCGTTGATGACGTTGGGGCCGGTATTCCAGGACGGGCGTGCGCCGTGGGGCGGGACGGCCGCTTGCGGCTGGGTGCCGAAGTTGGGCGTGTTCCAACGGCCGACTCTCGCGTCGGTGTCGCCACGATCCACCAGAGCGGTTGAACCAGACCACGCCGCCAGGTTGATCGACTGGATCGTTCCGGCGGTGGTGAACTCACCACCGACGAACAGCATGCTCGGCAAATCTGGTGGATCAGCGACTGCTTGGAGGACCGGGTTGGCGGGGGCAGGTTGAGCGGCGCGGCCAGCACCAGGATCTTGGGGCTCATAGACCGCGAGCGAGCGAACCGTCGCGTTGGGACCGGTGATGCCATTGCCGATCGCGTTCCACGCGAAGGTCTCGTCGAAGAAAGCGATGCGGTTGGCCGCGGTCCCACCAATGGTGGTGAAGTCACCGCCTGCGATCACCCAGTTCTCACCGGGATCTAACTCTTCTGCGAGCGGGCCATCGCCGTCTGGGTCGAATGCTTCAGGATCGAAAGTCGTGAACGCGCGAACCGGGCCGTTTGCGTCGGTGATGCCCGCGGCGTTGAACCACTGGAACTTCTGCGCGATGGCGTTCCAACCCCAAAGCGCGAGGTTGGTCATTGTCTCCGGGCCGTTTGCGCCTGGAATGGTGAGGGTGAAGTCACCGCCGACCCAGAGGAAGTGGTCGCTCGAACCGTCGGCGGGGTCGCCTGTGAGGTCGGCGTCCCAGTCGTGCATGGCATAAATCTCAGGCCTGCCCGACGCGGCCGTGTTGGCTGTAAATCCAAATGTCACGCCGTTACCATCGGTGCGCTGGTCGCCGGTGTACCACCAGTCGCCGCCGTCGTAGGTCGTGACGCCGCGGGAGAACGTCGGGTAGATGCCGTTGGGGTCACCGAGTTCGAATCGACCGCCGACGAACAGGGAGGTGCCCGCGTCGTCGTTGTCGCCAACCTGGCGTCCGAGCATGTCGGTGGGGGCAGTGAACTGGAAGACGTCGGTGTCGCCGCCGGCTTCGAGGCGACCGGTGCCGCTCGCGGACACGCGGAGCCCGCGGTCGCGGACGATGTTGCCGTCGTCGTCAAACGTCAGGAACGGATCCGACCACACCAGCGGCGTGGCGTTTTCCATCGCACGGCGATTCTGCTCACGCAGCACCGGATCGGTGGTGTCGAGTTGGCCGACTTCGTTCTGGTGGTCGTCGACTTGCTGGCCCGCGTTGCCATTGAACGTGTGATTCGACTCAACGAACACGCCGTACTGCGTGCCGTTGTTGACTTCGAACGAGTCGATGACGACGAAGTACTCGCGACCGCCGATGATCTGGACTTTGAGTTGGGCGGCGAGGCCGGCGAAGTTGTCATTGAAAGCGATGAGTGCGCCGGTGTCGTCATACAGGCGCAGCGCGGGGTTGCCAACGGGGTCGAGTCCTACGCCCACGCCCGTAATGATCGCAAGACCTGTGCCCTGAGCAATGAAGCGATACGAAGCGACTTGGAATGCAGGATCGGGCACTGCTGGCGTTGGGGGGACCGTTGGAGGATCGAAGGGAATCATCGCGCCGCCCGGATCACTCGCGAGGCGGGTGACCGGGTTCATGGCGTTGGGGAAGTCTGCGGCGCGGCCGTCGAGCACGAGGAAGAACGAGCCGGTGCCGGCACCAGGTGCAGTCTCGACCGGACGGATCTCGTCGCTTCGGATACGGACCCAGTATGTTGCGCCGGGCTCGGCGAAGAACGTCGCAAACGCATCGTTCAAGCGGCCAGCGTCGCTATCGAACGCGATGCGTTGCACGCGCCCAGCGGTGTCAGTTTGCTTGTAGATCTCAAGACGAGAGTCGAGACGGGTCGCGGGATTTGCCTGCGTGACCTGGGCGTTGACCGTGACGATGCTCTTGAAAGCCGAGTCCGAAGGGGACACGTACTTGAACATCTTGTCTTCTTCGAGAATGTCGATCGTGCCAGCGATAGCAGCGGGCAGGACTGGCGGAGCGGCCCCGAGATCTGGAACTGGGCTGCCCAGTTCACGGCCAATGCCCAGATCAGTGTCGACGTCAAACTCTGTCGACGCCGCACGGACACGGAGCGTGTACGAACCGCTGACCGGAGCGCCGACGCTGCTGTCGCTGCTGACAATGACGAAGTAGCGGACGCCGCCTGTGCCGACGAAACCGCCCCAGCCGTCCTTTGCGAGGCCGGTGGTGAGCGTGCCGTTGTTGAGGCCGGAGACAACGTTCGCGTTGGGATTTGAAACGCCGGAGACGATCGGAGTAACGAGGTCGGTCTCGGCGAAGATGGTGACGCGTGTGTCGAGCGGGCTGCCGGTGGGCCCTTCGTTGCGTGTGTCGGCGAGGACGGTGACGAAGTTCGTCGTGTTCGCCGCACCGGGCATGACGAACGAGTAGTAGTCGTTGTCGGTGGTGGCGTTGGACACGGTGATGGCACCGGCCGAAGTGCCCGCGCCGCCGCCATTGAGTGCAATCACCGTTGGCGTGCCGAAACTGCCTTCGAGCATCTGACGCTGCTCAAGGGATTCCATCCCTCGGAACGTGCGCAAGCGAGGCGATGCGCCGCTCGTGCCCAACGCGCGGCCCACCAATCGCGACAAGAGTCGCGGTGAGTGCTTGATGGTTCGTGCGAGGCCAGCGGATCGATTCTTCAAGTCCCAGCGGCTCATGATGGGCTCCATGCTTCTGCCGCGCTGAGGTTGTCAGCGGGGCACCCTTCTCCCCACGACTGTCTCCAAGGGCGAGACGATCGCAGTGTTGCTTCTCGTCGTTCATCATCGAGGGGCTCGCCTGATCCGTTGGACCAAAGCAAGAGCCATCTCGACCTTCGGGCCCGCGCCGCAACCACTTGGTCGCCGGGGCCTTCCAGTTCTCCAGCATACCGGAAAGGAGGTGCTCCCGTCCAGCCGCCAGGTTTCCCCCACAGGGGTTCCCTTCATCCTAACGCATACGGGCCCGCGATGCGAGTGGTTCCCGAACGCAATTCGTCAGGTGCCAGACTTTGCCGACAGGGGCGCAACCGACAAGGCATGCCGGATGGAGGCCTCCGCCAAGATGGCTGCGGGGTCATAGACCGGCAAGGCCGAGTTCTCTGGGGTGATGACCAAAGGCACCTCGCTGGCTCCCAGTATGACCCCCTCGCAGCCCGCGGCGGCGAGGTTGCGGATCACACCCAAAATAGCAGCCTGGCTCTCGGGTCTTGCAGAGCCGAAGATCAATTCCCCATAAATCACCTGTTCGAGCAGTTCGACCTCGTCGTCGTTGGGAGTCAGGAGTCTGATCCCCTTCATGCCCAGGGGGGTCTGATAGGTCGATGATCGGGTGACCAGTTTCGTGCCGATCACACCGACCATTCGCCTGCCATCCTGCACGAGGTCCTGGGCGACCAAGTCGGTCATCTTCAGCCAGGGAATAGGCGAGCCAACTTCGGCGAGGTGGATTGCGTGCTGGACAGCGTTGTCGGGCGTGAGGCAGAACTCGGCACCGCAGCGTGCGAGCATGTCGGCGGATTTGCGCAAAAGGCGGCCCACCGTGTGCCAATCGTCTCGACGAATAGCGTCGATGTAAACTTCGAGCGGTTCGTTGTGCAATGAAATGCGAGGCTGTTCATTGGGTGGGGCGAGGCGGCTTGCCTGGCGCGAAATCTCTCTGTAGAAGAGGGCCGCTCCTTCGGGGCTCACGCCGACGATCCCGATGTGTTTGGTCATGGCAGGGCTCCGAGGCGATTCGTGACCGCTTCTCGCGGGCACTTGGTGGGTCACCCGCTGCCCACCATAGGACCATACTCACCGGAACTCGTGCTGCCGTCAACCCCGATGGGACTTTCCGCGCGGTTTGCACGTCTCAGAACGCGCGAACCTACCCCCGGGTTGCGGGGTATCGTCCCTTCCATGGCCGGAACCACCGATCCATTTGAGTTGCTGGGTTTGCCTGGGGTCTTCTCGCTCGCGCCGGACGCGATTCACGCTGCGCATCTGTCGAGAGCGGCCGCCGTTCATCCGGATATCGCGGGAGGTGAGATTTCGGCCGACGAGGCGGCGAACCAGGCCGCGGCGCTCAATCGGGCCAAGGACCAACTGCTCGACGCCGAGACCCGCGCGAACGTCCTCTTGGAGATGCTTGGCGGTCCGACGAAGGAACAAGACAAGACGCTGCCTCCTGATTTTCTGATGGAGATGATGGAAACGCGCGAGGAGATCGAGAGCGTGATTGCCTTGAAGGATCGGGCAGCGATCGCTCGATGGAACGCGTGGGCACATGAGCGACGAGACGAGTTAACGCGCGAAGTGGGGGAGATGTTCGCACGATTGAGTGCATCGCCCGCGCACGCCGAACTGCGGGAGATTCGCGTGCGCCTCAATGTGTGGCGATACATCGAACGCCTTGTCGAACAACTGCAACCTGACTATCACGGCTTGCGCGATCGCGCGAGTTCCTGAAGGCACTCGAGGGGGGTCGCATGAATCGCGCGAAGGGCATCATCGGCGTAGTTGTGATCGTGGTAGCGCTCGCGACTTTTTCGTTTCTGAGGGGTGGCGTCGCGGCGCGACCTGCCGCGTTTGAGAGCACGCGAGACCTCACCGCCGCGCTCGCCGCGTCGAAGGAGAGCGGCAAGCCCGTTCTTGCGTTTGTGACGGCGGACTGGTGCGGGCCGTGTCAGGCGCTCAAGCGAGGTGCGCTGATCGATCCCAAGGTCGAAGCCGCAATCAAGAGCGGCACCGAAGCGGTGTATGTGGATGCCACCGGCTACAACGCGGATGCGGAGAGCCTTGGCGTGAAGAGCATTCCTGTCCTCGTGGTGCTCAGGCCCGGCGATGGCAAGCCACGCGAAGTCTCACGACTTATGGGCGACGCCGACCCCGAGCACATCCTCGATTGGTTGGCAGGGGCGATGAAATGACGAGTCGTTGAACGTTCGTCGAACTCTCGGCTACTCCAGCGGATTGATGAACAATCCCGTCGCGAGTTTGGGATAGAAGAATGTGCTCTTCTGGGGCATGAGTTGGTTCGCACGGCTCACGTCCTTGACAGCCTGCAAGGGCGTCGGGCGAACGATGACGGCGAGTTGCGCGCCCGTCGAGCCAAAGACCTTGCCACCGCCCGCGCCGGTTTCGGCCCCGCTGCCGATGTCCTGCACCTCGCGGATCGTGTGCGGGAAGGCCCATTTCACTGCTTCTCCGCCGTTGAGTTTCGCCTGGCAGACCTGCTCGACGATGACGTACTGAATGAGGGCGACATCGAGGTCACGCCACGCCTTGGGCTTCTCGGCGAAGCGAGCCTTGAGCGGATCGTTCTGGGCCATCGTTGCGGTGAAGCACTGGCCGGTCTTGAAGTCAAACAAGCCCAGCACGTTGCCGCCACTCTTGGCTTTGGCTTCCATTTGGGCTTCGAGTTTCGTGAGGTCGTTGCCGGCGGGAGTGATGTTGAGGACGTCCTTGCTCTGGGCGATGAAGGACGCGATGTCGTACGACTTCATGCCTCCCAAAATGCGATGGGTTGGCCAGATCACGAGGCCCGGATCGCTCATGCCGACGAGGACGATCATGCAGCGGCGCGCGGGGTGGTCGGCGGCGACAGTGCCGTTGCTCTCAAGTTGCTTGAGATAGTTGAGGCCTGTGGTGTAGCGATGATGACCGTCGGCAATGAACACGTCCTCGCCCGCGAGTGCATCCTGGTACGCCTTGATGGTTGTGGTGTCGGGCCCGTCCTTGAGCGTCCAGAGTTCGTGCAGCGTGCCGTCGGCGGTTGTGGCGATGGTGTCCGCGGTGCGTGACGACATGACTTTCTTGAGGAGTGCGGTGGCGAGCCCCTTCTCGTCGGCATGCAAGCCGAAGATGGGAGAGAGTTGCGTGTGTGTGGCCTTCATGAGGGCCATGCGGTCTTCCTTTGGACCGCTGAAGGTCTCTTCGTGGGGCAGGATGCCGCCGCCGACGCGCGGGCCGAAGGGAACTGTTTCGACGGTGACGCACATGCCGCTGCGCAGGACTGTGCTCTTGCCGTCGGCGCCCTTGAACGTCTGGCGATACGCGAACATGACTGGCGCAGCGTGGCGTTCGAGCACGCCATCTTTCAGCATCGCGCGGTAGGAGTTTGCTGCACCCTCATACGCGGCTGGGGGTCCGAGTTCCTTCGCGGGTGTGTGGGGCAGATCAATGCCGACGACGTTGCTCGCGTTCTTGTCAAGCAGGGCTTTCTTGCCCATCGTGTCGAGCACGTCATAGGGCGGGGCGACGAGTGCGGAGACGTCCTTGGAGACGCCTTGCGACTTTGAGGACTTGGTCGAATACACCACGGCCTTGAATGGGTACACGTTTGGCATGCGCCAGCGTAGGCGATCCGCCTCGAAACCGACTACCCTCCCGCATGCCATCCGCCCTTGTCATCCGTGCGCCGGGAACCAACTGCGACCTTGAAGTGTGCCATGGATTTCATCTGGCAGGGGCGACGACGACTCTCGTCCATCTGGACGCGTTGATCCGCGAGCCTTCTTTGATTGATCGAGCAGACATCGTCGCGTTTCCGGGAGGGTTTTCGTATGGCGATGACGTCGCGTCGGGGCGCATCTTCGCGATGAAACTGCGGGAGAAGTTGTACTCGCCCTTGCGCCAGGCGGCGGACCGCGGCGCTCTCATGATCGGCATCTGCAACGGGTTCCAGGTGCTGGTGCAGGTGGGGCTCCTTCCCGGTGCGACTCCTGGTGCTTGGCCACAGGTGCCGCCGGTCCAGACGCTGGCATTGTCCGACAACAAGGACGCGCGGTACATGTGTCGCTGGGTCGATGTGTCGTATGAAGCGGAGAGTGTGTGCGTGTGGACACGCGGGATCAGCGCGTTGGGGACTGATGACGCGTCGCGGTTGGCGAATCACATGCTGCCTGTGGGGCATGGCGAAGGGCGCTTGACGGCGTCGTCTTCCGAGGTCATCGCGGCTTTGGAAGGTGCTGGACAAGTGGCGGTGCGTTACGCCGACAACTTCAACGGGTCGGAGGCCGCGATCGCGGGCGTATGCGACCCGACGG
>Ga0209174_10001032_pt1 | contig 20145 bp, 16 predicted proteins | sample JI91814BDNA_FD_187505 | JGI IMG/M metagenome (GOLD analysis project Ga0209174, IMG submission 187505) | Wastewater effluent complex algal communities from Wisconsin, to seasonally profile nutrient transformation and Carbon sequestration -... | ecosystem: Engineered > WWTP > Effluent > Algae...
ATGCACTTTTAAAAGCATAAAGATATAAAAGTATAAAAGCAGGTACACAGGTCTATATGTATATTGTAACATTCTTTCACAGGAACAGATACCTATAAGCCTGTCAGCATATAGTTGGGCTGCTTCATCTTGCGAATGAATACTCTTTCGCTTTGCGCATCTGCATAAGTTAGGTTCCCAAATGCAGCCATTTCAGAAATTTAACGTTAATATATTAACATTAAATTTATACCCGTTGGTTATGAAATTTATAACTGAACTGGTTTCTTAACAAAATATTATTTTATGTTTTAGCGTATCATAATATTTGTTAAATCAATACTATTGACTTGCTCCATCCAAGATGCTTAATGTATCAAATTGCTTTCCTCCTCTTTTTTTCAGAATTTCTTTAATAAAAATATAATACGACACATTTTGGCGCTATGCGGCTATAGCTTTGCCCTATCATATAAAGTATTGGACAATAATCACATATGTTAACAAAAATTAATGAAAATATGGGGTTTTTACGGATAGCCCATCTTAAATTATAGCAATACATTTAAACCTGTAAAATACACACAAGCTTATGAAAAAAATTTATCTCGGTGCATTTACCTTATGCACAATCCTGAGTTTATCCGCTCAGGAAACGGATGTGGTATGGCAACACGACATCAAATCCTCCACCCAGGATTTCTTAAGCCAGGTTACCACAACACTAGATCAGCAGTATCTGATCACAGGAAGCTCGATTCAGAGCGAAAAGCTACAACAATCTGGTAAACAAAACAACGGTTACGATTTCAAATTGATCAAACTCAACCAGCAGGGAGAGCTGGTCTTTGAGAAATACTTTTCCGGAAATAATCATGATTACCTCACATCTACGGTAAGTACCGAAGATGGTGGATTCCTTCTCTCCGGAACCTCGTATTCAGGGAAAGGGCTGGATAAAAAAGAGGATTCTAAAGGAGGATCAGATTTTTGGCTCGTAAGGGTTAATCCGTTTGGGGAAGAATTGTGGCAGAAAACTTTAGGAACGGCTGCAGACGAAGAAGCCAGAGCAGTCATTCAAACCACCGATTTAGGATTCTTCGTTGCCGGCAACGTTCAGAACTCCTCAAATGGGTACGGTTCTAAAGATATATTCATTACCAGATTGGATAAAAGCGGAAAAGAATTATCCCAGCTTATTTTAGGCGGAAAAAGCTTAGATGAAGTCGAAAAGATGATTCCTACCCGTGATGGAGGGGTATTGCTGGGAATATACTCCCGAAGCAGCACCGGAGGTACAAAGAAAACAGACAATTATGGAGAAGGAGATTTTTGGGTGGTAAAACTTTCTAAGGATAATAAAGTGGAATTTGAGAAGAACTTTGGAGGAAAAGGTGATGATCATTTGAGAGCCATGGCATTAACTTCAAATGGATTTATCATTGGTGGAGAATCCAGGTCAGAAAGATCGGGGAATAAAAGTGTGGGAATTGAAGAAGGAACAGACCTTTGGTTAGTTGTCCTTGATGACAAAGGAAATGAAAAGTGGCAGAAGTCCTACAACTTTGGAAACCGCGATATTTTAATGGGAATGAATGTTCTTCATTCAGCAGATGACAGCTCTACCAAAGGAATTTTACTGGGGGGATATACTCCTTCCGAGGGAAGAGTGGAAGAAAACGATAATACTTTTTGGTTACTCTATATTGATCAGTTAGGGAACGAATCATGGAGAAAATATATAACGGGAGAATCCAGACAAAAAGAGGAACGGCTTTCAGATTTAAAACTCAATAGAGACGGCTCTATTATTCTGGCCGGAACCAGTGCAGAAGAACTGGGTAAGGAGAATTGGAAAGTTGTAAAGCTGGGTGACAAACAAGTGGATCAGCTGATTGAAAAATATGATATCAAAATCTATCCGAATCCCGTATCTGATTATGCCTATGTAGAAATCGGCTTTGATTTCAAGGAGGCTGATATTTTGTTGTATGATATGAGTGGAAGGCAGCTTCAGAATTTAAAGACTAAGAATAAAGTTACTAAGATCAATACCCAGGCTTTGATTCAGGGAGCTTATCTGGTGACGATAAAAACAGATACAGGTAAAACTGCCAGCTCTAAGCTGATCAAAAAATAAACATATTTTATGAGAAAAAATATTCCAGCTATTATTTTGTTAATAGCTTTTTGGAGCCATACACTTTATGCTCAAACCTCACCAGGAAGTGGAAGTAAAAGTTATGTAGGTGATATTAATAAGATGTTTGCTGCAGCACCTACTGCGAACAATCTAATGAAGTTCGAAGAAGTTCCGGTAAGTTATTATACAGGGATTCCTGACATAAGTATTCCATTGGTAGGTATGTCAACCAGTGGGACAGAAATCGGAATTGGAGTACAGCTTAAATACCATCCTTTAAGTGCCAAACCAGAGGACAGATCAGGAGAAACTGGTTTAGGGTGGAGTTTAATAGCAGGTGGGACAATATCCAGAACTATCAGAGGAGGAGGTATTGATGAAAAAAACGTAACTATTGGATTCTCAACTCCACCAAAAGTGAAATTTGGTATTTATAACGAAGTCTATAACCCTACGGGTAAATTGATGAGGGATGAACCCTATGATCAAAATGAATATAAATATGCTTCAGGATTGGGGAAATTTGATACAGAATATGATTTGTATCAGTATAATTTTATGGGTCAGTCAGGTCGGTTTTATATTGCGAAAGATGCCGGAGGAAACTATAAAATAGAAAAACTGGATAAAAATAATCTTCAGATCATCTGTACACCAGATTCTCAAGGAGTGGTTAATTCTTTTACGATAGTTGATGACAAAGGAATACGATATATTTTCAGTCCAATGGAAAAATCGCATCAGTCGATTACAACAGTTAAAACAGGATTAGTCAATTTGCAATCGAATATTGATTCAAGTTATGAAATGGATAATTATTGGTCTTCTTTTCATTTGACAAAGATTGAAGATCAAAACAATATTACGTTAGCTGTTTTCAAATATGAACTTTCTTCAGTAATAAAGTTTGAAGAGACACCTACTATAACCCGTAGACTTGCGAAAGATGTTTATTACTATAATACTGCCAATAATACTAGTGGAGGGTTAGATAATCCTGATGATAGTATGCCTGGTGCTATCGAATCTCAAACGGTGAATAATGAGATGTTAACAATGCTTCTTACAAGCGTTGAGGTGATAGGAAAAGGAACGATTTATCTCAACTATGAAAAAGGAAGATTAGATACAAATTACAAGGAATCTTCAGAAATGTATAAACTGAAGTCTATTCAATCTAACTATGCTGGTCAAAGTATTTCTCAGTATACTGATAAGTATGTGTTTGATTATAAATATACTAACACCACTTACCAGCAAACTAGCGGTCAACAGAAAACAGAAAACAAAATGCTGTTGAACAAAGTAACAAAAATAACTCCTAACGGTCAAAATCAGGAATATAAGATGGAATATACTCTTCCAACTGGTAATCTTGTGAAAGATCAATGGGGATATTACAAAGGTGAAGGTAGCGGTGTTAAAACAGATGTTCTCCAATCTTTAACTTACCCTACGAAAGGAAAGACCGTTTTTGATTTTGATTCGAATGATTACAGCCATTATTATAATGGTGCAGTAATGGAAGAGGTTACAGGTCATACAGAAACACAACAGTTTGGGGCATATATCAATTTTGGGCAATTTAGTACTACTTACAAACAACCATTTTTCACAGTAAATACGGCACAATATGTTAAGCTTCATTATATATTGGGGAATCTGATTTATTATAACTGGATCTTTAAAATATATAAAAAGACAGGAGATAATACTTTTGTAAAAGTCTATGAAGCAGGTAATGGAAGTCAAGCCTGTAACCGACCTCCTCCTACCTGTATGACAGGAGGAGTGGATGGAGGAAGTGAAATCCATTCAGAATATAATTACGATGTTTATTTTGAACCTGGTGTTTATTATGCTTCTTTGGAAGGTAATTTTTCTGTATCAATTCCAGGTGATACGGCAGATGGGTTTGAGGCAACAACCGTAGAAGATGTTTTTATTGAAGAAAAAGTACGTAAGGGAGGAGGTTTAAGGATTAATAGCATTGCATACTTTGCCGATGCTTCTTCGGTAGATCCTTCGAAAAAATATGTTTACAATTATAAAAATATTGAAAATGCACAGAAAAGCAGTGGTTCACTGGTATTTCCTGAACCAATCAATAAATATACGTATAGCTATTCGTATAATAACAAACATGTCTATCCTACTCTTATTTATAGTGCTAATTTTGACGTAACAACTGATTACAATATTCTCCCTGTTCAAAAGACTCAAGGGGCTGATGTGGGGTATAAATATGTAACGGTACAGGAGATTGATAAAGATGAAAATACAAATGGAAAGACGGTATATACTTACAGATCACCGTTGGATTATCCAAATACTTCCACAATGGCTCTTCAGATGCCGATTCGTCCAATTCCCAATGAAGATTACCTTAGAGGACAGGTTATTTCAGAAAAAAAATATAATGAAGCAGGAAAAATACTTTTAGAAACGAATACAAAATATACTACGTCGGAATTTATTAAAAATGACGGGGTAAAACTGATTGATAACTTTTACAATTCAATGATTTCCCTGTTTTTTAGTTTTACGAATTATCAATTTGCTCTAAACCAAACAGGAATATCGATAGCTCTTACTACACCTTATAAAAACTTTGAGAAGTTCGGAGTTACATTACCTTCCAAAAAGGAAGAAACTTCTTATTTCTACGAAAATGGAGTTCAGAATAAATTAATTACCATGACTGATTATATATATAATACTGAAGATTATCCATTATCTGAAACACAAAGTGTTTTAGGAGGGGATACTTATTCAAGCTATTATCAATATGCTAAAGAGAAAAACAACCAGCTCATGATTTCCAAAAACATGATCGGGATTCCTTTGGAAACCAAAACCCAGCAGACAGCAAACGGCATCACCAAAGTAACTTCCCGTGAAGAAACTATTTATCCCACTGCTGTGCCTCATGCTATCACCGGAAACTTAGTGCTTCCGTTGTCTGAATATTCCTATGATACTCTGAGCCCAACTGTTTCCTCTAAGGAGGTATCTTATGAAAAATATGATGAAAAAGGAAATATCCTTCAATACAGGGAGAAAGACGGCACTCCGGTGAGTATTGTCTGGGGTTATAACAAGACCAAGCCGATTGCCAAAGTGGTAGGCTCTACCTATAGTCAAATCGAAGGAATGATCAGTACTATCGTAGCCAAATCCAATGAAGATGCTGCTGATCCCACCAAAGAAGCCGATTTGCTGCTGGCTCTTGATGCCTTCCAACCTGTGGGGATGGTAACCAAATATACCTACGATCCCTTGGTGGGAGTAACGACCATTACACCACCATCAGGAGTTAGGGAACTCTATGTCTATGATACTGCCAACCGGTTGAAACAGGTTCAGATAAGGGAAAGAGACAACGCTGGAAACTACAGCTTCAAGGTGGTGAAAGAATTCAAGTATAACTATAAACAGTAAACACCCATGAAAAAAATACAACTAATAGGTCTGCTGTTTACAGCCATGACGGCCTATGCACAAAGCACCACAGAAAACTATATACATTCTAAAACCTGCCTGAGCGGGGATTGCAGCAAGAAAACGGAAACAGTCACCTATTTTGACGGATTGGGAAGACCCAAACAGATTATCAGTGTAAAAGCCACCACTACCGGAAAAGATCTGGTGACTCCCATTACCTATGATGGATTTGGAAGACAGGTTAAGGATATTCTTCCTGTTCCTGCCAATTCGCTCAATTCGGCAATCCATACCGGGATTGTGAATGAAACTGCGGCAAATTCCTATTATGGGACTGCCAATGCCTACACAGAAAAGGAGATTGAAAATTCTCCATTAGACAGGGTGCTGCAAATGGCCCAGCCCGGTGATCCCTGGAAGATGGGAGGCGGACATACCCAAAAGTTTAAGTATGAAGTAAACCAGGGAAATGAAGTTAAGAAATTTATTACCAATACAACCACAGGTACAGTAGGGGCAGATAACAAAACCATTTCTTCAGTATCCTTAATACCGGGAAGTATTTTTTATAATGCGGGTACTTTATATAAAAACACTGTAACGGATGAGGATGGAACTCCGGTTATCCAGTTTCAGAACGGACGTGGTGAGACAGTTCTTGTACGCAGAACAGATGGGACACAAAACATAGATACCTATTATATATACAATGAATACGGACAAAATGCAGTTGTAATTCCCCCTCTGGCAGTAAAGAAAATTGAACAGAATAACAATGTTGTTACCACGGATATTGTAAACTCTCTGTGTTACCAGTACCGATATGATGGGTTGGACAGGCAGGTAGAAAAGCGACTGCCCGGAAGAGACGATTGGGAATCTGTGGTGTATGATGCCGCAGACCGCCCGGTACTTACCCAGAATGTAAACCTGAAAAATAAAGGACAATGGCTAATGACCAAGTACGATGCCTTTGGGCGTGTTGCCTATGCCGGACTTATTGCGGGTGGAGAAAGAGCCACCATGCAAAGCCAGCTCGCATCTCAGGTGATTACTGAAAACCCAACTGCCACAGGTTTTAACAAAAACGGGATTATGGTCTACTACACCAATAATTTCCTCTCCGGGTTTACTACGTTGCTTACCGTAAATTACTACGACTCTTATCCAAGGGACACCAAGGAATTTCCTCCTGCGAAAATCCAGGATCAGTATGTGATCAACGATGACAGGGCACTTAACGGTGGTGCTAATACCCAAGGTCTGCCCACCGCTTCTTATGTGAAAAACATTGAGGACGATAACTGGACAAAAACCTATTTCTATTACAATACCAAAGGCGAAAAAGTAGCAGAGAAAAGCTGGAACCATTTAGGAGGTTATACCAAAAAGGAATTCAAGCTTGATTTCTCCGGCGCGGTGGATGAAAGCTATACCTATCACAAAAAAGGAAGCACAGATGCAGAAGTGGTGATCAAAGAAAGATTTGTATATGATGACCAGAAAAGACTGCTGAAGCATTATCATAAAGTGAATAGCCAGAGCGAAGAATTGCTGGCAGAAAATACCTATAATGATCTGGGGCAGCTTATTAATAAAAAGACAGGCAATACCACTGGTACGCCGTTACAGTCTATAGACCAGACCTACAATATCCGCGGATGGCTTACTAAAGTGAATGATCCTGTCAACTTGAACGGGAAACTCTTTGCCTATGAGCTGAAATATCATAATCCTGTGTATTCCACTGTTTCTGCAGGGAAATACAATGGCAATATTGCAGAAATAGACTGGCAGGCAGCTGATGGTGGAGGCTTTAGAAGGTATAATTACCAGTACGATGCATTGGACAGGCTGAAAAATGGGATCTATTCCGAACCCAATGCCACCGTTCCACAGAATAATTATTATAATGAAGCCCTGACCTATGATGTAAATGGTAATATCCAGACTCTAAAAAGAAACAGACTGTTATCAAATGTGGGAGCTGTAGTAATGGATAACCTGGGGTATACTTACACAGGTAATAGGCTCAATACGGTTACAGATACTTCTGGAAACTATGGAGGTTACCCTGATCTTTCAGGAAATCCGATTCCTTATGATAGTAACGGAAATATGATCAGCCATGTTGATAGAGGAATCTTACAGATAGACTACAATTATCTTAATCTTCCCAATTATGTAAGATTTGATCAGAATTATATGTCCCATGATTTGGAGAATAATACTTATGTCAATACAAAATATCTATATAATGCTGCGGGTGGAAAATTAAGAAAAATCTATACGTATGGGGCAGGAAGAATGAATTTGAAAACTGTTGAAACAACAGATTATTTGGATGGATTTCAGTATACCAATAATGTACTTAGTTTTGTCCCAACTTCAGAAGGGTATTATGATTTCGCGCAAAATAAGTATATTTACAATTATACCGATCAGGTAGGAAACATCAGACTGGCGTATTATAAGGATGCTTCCGGAAACCTGAAAGTAGACAGGACTACCCATTTCTACCCCTTCGGACTGGAATTTGGAGATTATTTAGGAACTTCTCTTTCTATATCGCCAAACTATAAGTACTCTTCCCAAGGACAGGAAAAACAACGGGAAACAGGATGGACTTCCTATAAATGGAGAAATTATGATTCTGCAATGGGACGCTTTTTTTCTGTAGATCCGTTAAGTGAAAAATATGCTTACCAGTCACATTATAATTTCTCTGAGAACAGGGTTGTTGATGGTAGAGAATTAGAGGGCTTAGAGTGGATTGGAATTGCTACTAGATTCATGCCAATGATGGAAAATACGGGAATCCGTCCTATTATGGAACCCATCACAAAGCCGGAAATAGTCGAAGGTACAATAAAAACAAGTAGATTTTCCAAAGAACAATTAGCGAATTTTGATAGGGGTAGAAGAGTCGAATTGGAACAAATAAATAAGATGAATGAAGAAGGGCAGAATGTTAGTAGGAACACAAAAAATTATGAAGCAACTGATCCTAAGACAGGTAAAACTGGGCAAACGAGACCAGATGGATTCACAAAAGATGGAAGACCAGTCGAAGTCAAAAATGTAAAGAAACAAGGCTTAACAAGACAATTAAGATTTCAGGATAATTTATCCGAAGGAAAGAGATTAATATTAAGAATCAATAATAAAGCAGAATTAAGCAAGCCATTAAAGGAATCTGGAATTGACATCCAGCCGTACAATTTATCGACACCTGTAAAAATTGATAATATCCAAGTAAACCCTAATCCACCTGCAAAAGTTAATCCACAACCTCAAAAAATTGATAAATGTGCTAAAGATCCTAATTGCGTTTAAATAAAGGAATAATTTTATACTATATTAATATGTCAGAAAAATATATAACAGGAATTAGTCAAATCGTTGAAACAAGTAAAAAATTCTTGAAAGAGCTAAAGGAGTTTGCACCCTTTGGGCTAATTTATAAGGATGGAGAATGGATAGATTTGGCAACTTATGATGATTCTATGGATTCTAATAAGATGAAAAGTTTTTTAATTAATACGATAGTGAAGGATTTTGAAGAAGGAAATACTGAATTTGGAGCAGTATGTGTTGATGCTAGAATTGAGGATATAGGTGATGTAATAATGATATATAATACATCAAATGGAAAAGACTGGTATGAGCTAGTCTATAAGTATGAATTTGATGGTGAAGATGTCCAGATTGTAGAAAAAAATATTGAATATTGAAAATGTTATTTTTCAAATGTTAATGATTTAGGGTATTGGAAACAGTACCCTAAATTTCAATAAACAAATTATACCGATCAGGTAGGAAACATCAGATTAGCGTATTATAAAGATGCTTCCGGAAATGCAAAAATAGACAGAACAACAAACTATTATCCGTTTGGATTGGAGTTTGGCGGGGAATTGAGTACTTCAAATTCCATTACTCCCCATTATAAGTATTCTTCCCAAGGACAGGAGAAACAAAGAGAAACAGGATGGAGCTCTTACCGTTGGCGTAACTATGATGCCACTATGGGAAGGTTCTTTAATGTAGATCCGTTAGCAGAGGATTATCATACATGGTCAACGTATGCCTTCAGTGGAAACAGAGTTGTTGATGCAAGGGAACTGGAAGGTTTAGAGCCTAAAAAAGTAAATGAGGTTAGTCTCCCGGATGATCCTATAGAGTTTGCGGAAATGATTGGCGGGGGTATTAACAGCCTTAGAGCTGCGGTCGCTAATAATGTAGGGAGAACGGTTAACTTTTTTACGAATGATGCAGTAAGAAATAAATATGTAGTTGATGAAGATGGTGGCTTAACTCTGTTAACAGGAGTTCCTAAAGAATCCTTCAAAGAGAAAGTAGCAAACGGCGCTCTTGATTGGGGTACTATAGCTCTATCTGTAGCTGGCGGACCTGAAGGAATGTTAACGGTACAAGGAGGAAAGATTCCAGCACTGAGAGCTTTTGAATCCGTTAAAGCTATTCAGAAAAATGAAGCTAGAGCAGCGAGACTTAATAAAATTGGACGAGAAGGCAAGGATTTCACAAAGGCAGGTAAACAGGTGGTTATCAAAAAATCTGAATTGAAGTATGGAAAAGTAAAATGTGAAATGTGTGGCATCGAAACTACACCTGCAAAGCAGTCTAAAAAAGGAGTTGTTCCTGAGAAAACTGAAACTCAAGTAGACCATATAAAGAGAAAAAGAGAAGGAGGAAGAGGAAATCCGGATAATGGACAAGTATTGTGTAGAGGTTGTAATTTAGATAAACATTAAAATTGAGTAATATGGACAATAAAGTAACCGTCGTATACTATGACATAAATAATGAGATAGCTGAAGAAAAAATTTGGATTGAAAGGAAAAATGATTCCGAATATCAGATAAAAAATATTCCTTTTTTTGTACCTAATCTAGCATACAACGATATAATTTCTGTTGAAGAGGATGAAGGAGAATTGTATTTTGAGGATCTAATTCGATCTTCAGAACATAGTACTATACAAATTGTATTTTTTAATACGGAAAGTATAAAAGATGTTACAAATGATATTGAAAAAATGGATTGTTCTTGGGAAGGAATAGATAATCAACACATTATAGCCGTTGATGTACCTGCAAATGTAAATTATAAGAAAATCAGAGATTATTTAGATAAACAATTTGAAGATAAAGTTTTAGACTACAAAGAAGCATGTCTTTCTGAAACCCATTCTAATAATCTCTAAATCTAAATCTGTTAATGATATTTAGGGTATTTGATTCAATACCCTAAAATTTTAAAATTTATTTTATTCAAGAAAAATTAAATGAATAATAGAACAAAAGTTTTTTTTGTACAGCAAATTGCTAAAAATAAATATGAGACCGAATCATTATGGTGTAAGGTTGAAGATAATTTATTTATTGTAGATAATATTCCCTTTATAGCCGAAAGAGTTTCTCTTGGTGATACAATAGAAGTGGAATTTGATGAAGATAATAAACAATATTATTTTGAAGATTTTGTTGCTAGTTCTGGTAATACTACTGTGAGGATTTATGTTTACAACGATTACGAAAATAAAATTGAAGAGATTAGACACCGATTAAAAGAAGAAGGTTGTAATACTGAAGTTTTTTCCGAAAGAAATATTATCGCAGTAAATGTACCAAAAGCTGTTTCATACAGGCCAATCAAAGAATATTTAGATAAAGGTGAAGGAAATATGTGGTCTTATGAAGAATCTTGTCTAGAACATGAATATTGAAGTAATGGAAAATTTAAGTGAAGCAGTAATAACAACACGCTTTGTATTAGAAAATAACTCAACAATTGTTTCAGTATTTAAAGATACTGATGGAGAATGGCAATTTTTTGGGAATGAAGAATGTATTTCTGAACAAGATGCTAGAATTATTAGTTTAAATGAAATTCTACAGATAGACCCAACTATAAAGGAATTATTTGAAATCACTTCCGGAAGCCATGCTTATAGAGAAAATAAGGATGATGATTGGAAAATTGAACAGTATGAATAATAAAGAGGAATTTTTCGAAAAAATTAAAAATAATATTGAAAGAGAAGACTTTCATATTACTGTAGTGCAAACCAGCGAAAATCCTAGATTTGCTTATACAATCGGGAATTTAGAAAAACTACAATTTGAATTAATATTAGCAGGAAATGAAAACTATCTCTATGAAGACGTTTTAAAAATTTTTAATTCAATCGTCCCCAAACTAAGTAAAGAATTAAATACTAATGAATTTTCTTTAGAAGTTAAGGGGCTTGGGACATTTAGACTTAAACAAATTCATGATTCATGGAGTAAACTGATGATGCTTGGAGTTTATGACTATTATAAAGTTGAAGGTTTTAGGGCATATCAAATTTTACCTGATAATAAGCATTATACATTGGATATTCCAGACATGTCAATTGAGTGGAATGCAGATAATATTATCTGGAAATGGTTGGATGATAGTATTAAATGGAATTTAGAAGTGCCTCAGGATTCACAAGTAGTAACCGAAGTAAAGGTTTTGTTTGGTGAAAAAATAACCGAAATAACAAGATGGGAAGAAAATGAGTGGGAAGGATTTACTCAAAATGGAGAAGATGTTGATAAAGATAATTTAAGAGTGATTCCCATTGCAACTTTACTTGGAATTGATAATTCTTTAGAGCCTATTCTAAAGCTAGGTATTGAGAAAGGACTATGGAGAGAAGATGAGAATTCAGAATGGAATAGTTGGGACTAGGCACTTTAACGTTAAAGTATTTTGATATTAATTTAGGGTATTGTTTCCAATACCCTAAATTTAAAAAATATGATTATAGAAAAAAATTATGTCTCAACAAGCTTCTGAAGAAAACAAAAAACTTACTAACTATATTACAAATATTGTAGGTGTTAATAAAATAATTGATCGTCATTATGACAAAGAAAAAAAGAATTTTATCGATATTTTCACCTGTGATGATCCTCTTTATCCTAGAATAAAAATTTGTGGTACGATAGGAGTATCTGATCACCTCAATAAAATTGAAATGAATGATAATAGCTTTAAAGACATTCCAATAGAGCTTTTAATTGGTGGATACAGAGAATTCAGAATGTTGCCAAATATTCTATCCACAGCAGGATTTTATATTACTAATAATGGCTGGGAATGCCAACCAGGTTCAGTATTTATGAGAATCGTTGAAATGTACTTTGAAACTTCTGAAATGAAACATATTATGTTTATATCACCATTTTTGTGGGAGGATAAATTGCACCCGCTAAAACTTGAAACGAAAACTGTACATTGGCTTTTGTGCATTCCTATTTCTGATGAAGAACTCGAATATAAAATGGAAAACGGTACATCAGCATTAGAAGACATATTTCAGGAAAAAGATATTGACATATTTGATATTAATAGAAAGTCAACTATTTAAGAACTTTATTTTAATAGCAAAAATGCCACACGAATCCTTTTGTGTGGCATTTTCCTGAACTTAGTGACTACATAATTGATTAAAAATATGGTACTATATAAAGAAATTGAAATAAACATAGTAGATAATCTTTATGTGGAAACAAGAGGATTAGATTCTTATATATCTAAAGAAATTATAGTTGCCATTGGTAATAATCAACCCGAAAATTATATAGAGGTTGTTAAATATATTATAGATTATATCGTAGATAGTAAACCTATTATTTCTGAAAACCAGAATCTTGGCTATTATTCATGGCTTTTACAATTTAGGCTGGATGATGATAACTGCTATGATCTATATGAAGCAAACGCTGATGGCAGCGGTTTTGATAAAGGTTGTGACACGGCAATTTCAGTTGTTAAACAGCAAAGTGAAATATGTTGGCAACAAAATATTATTCCTCTTTTTCCAAACTTCAATCAGTCAGTTGTCATATCAGATGGTGTCTATGAAGGAAAAGATATCGAAGGAATTAGATATGACTCACCTCCGGATGAGAGTGGGTGGTATCTTATTACAGATGATTATAATGACGATATTAAGTCATTAAAAATGGTGCATTTTTATCATGTTGCTTTTGCTCGTCCTGATATTTTAAAATATTTAGCTATACCCTTCGGATTTAGATTTATCATGAAAGAAGGAGATATTGAAATACGTCAGGATGAAGAGGAATAATTCTCAATTAGAATAATTAGTAAAAGGTAATTTTACAAATGTGTTGTTTTATTTAGGGTATTATTTTTTAATACCCTAAATTTTAATAAGCAAATTATAGCGATCAGTTAGGAAAAATTAGATTAGCACATTACAAAGATGCTTCCTGAAAGTGTATATTTTGATTAAAGGCGTCAAAAATTTCCTGTAATTTTCCGCAAAGAACTAGATATTCCATAATCTAAAAAAATAATATTGAAAACGGGAAACCGTAATTTATACCATATTGATCTTATTTATTTTGCATAAATTGGCTATAACGGGAATATTCTGTTAGCTAATCATTCAGTAATGAAAGAATAAGATAGAATTATAAAATAAGGGTTGAAAAAATTAAAATAATAGAATATGTGGGCAGATAATGAAACATCAGAAGACCTATTAGGGTTTAAAGTACATGCGGATTTGTTAATCAATATAATCAATGACGAATCTGTTCTGCCGATCACAATAGGAGTTTTTGGCGATTGGGGAAGTGGAAAATCCAGCATTTTGCAAATAGTAAAAGAAGAATTTGATAAAGAGGATGATAAAGATTCACTCTGCATATATTTTAATGGGTGGACCTTTGAAGGATACGATGATGCTAAAGCTGCATTACTCAATTCAATTCTCAAAGAATTGGAGCACAATAAAAAAATTTCCGCTGAAATAAAGAATACAATAAAAGAAAAAGCAAAGAAACTGTGGAAATCTATTGATTGGATACGCGGCGCAGGTATGGTTATGAAAAATGTTGCTTTACCCGCTGTTACTGCGTATTTTACAGGAGGACTTAGTTTAGTTCCTTTTGCGATTCAAAAGCTGACAGAATTGGGAGATAATCCAGAAAAAATAATTGAAAAACTTCAATCGGAAGAAGGGAAGGAAATATATAAAGCCTTTGTAAAAGAAAGCAAAGAGGAAGATAAAAATTCTACAAATGCTGTAGCAGAATTTAGAAAGGATTTCTCCGAACTATTAGAAGCTACAAAATTCAAAAGACTAGTTGTAATTATTGATGATTTAGATAGATGTAGTCCTGAAAGAATTATTGAAAATCTTGAAGCAATTAAACTGTTTTTAAATGTTCCTAAAACAGCATTCATCATAGGAGCAGATCCTCGAATTGTTAAATATGCTATTGAACATAAATACAAAAATAACAAAGAAATTGAGGAAGATAATAACCGGATTGTTATTGATTACCTAGAAAAACTAATTCAACTTCCATATTCTTTACCAAGACTTTCGGAATCAGAAGTCGAAACTTATATATCAATGCTTATATGCAAAAAAGAGATTGGTGATACCAAGTTTAAAAATGTACTAGATCAATTTAAGAAGTATAGATTAACGAATAAATATTCTGCATTTGGATTATCAAATTTTGAGAAGATATTAGAACCGGAGGAATTTGGAAAAGTTAAAGACAATGTCATTACAATTCCTTCATTAGTACCCTTAATTACAAATAGTTTGTATGGAAATCCCAGACAAATTAAAAGATTTCTAAATATTTATACAATTAGAAAAAGACTGGCAGAAGTTGCATCGTTACAAAGTTTTGATGATGCCGTTCTTGCAAAAATGATGATACTTGAATATTCAGAACCCAAGTTATTCAAAAAATTATTTGAATGGCAAATTATTCAAGATGGTGTACCGAAAGAAATAACAGAAATAGAAGAACTGTGCAAAGAAAAAGGAATTGATGATGTTATCTCAGAAATAAAAGATTCTGATTTCAAAGAATGGAGTAAGCCCAAAATAGTAAAATGGTTTCAAATAGAACCTTTATTATCTGGAGTTGATTTACGAGACTATTATTGGATTGCACGTGATAAATTAGAAAATTCTATCACTGCGACCAGTATGATACCACCAGCAGTAAGGACGTTGTACAATGAGCTGATACCCGATAATATGACAGCAACAGTCACGAGATCTCTAATTTTAACAAAATTTCAACCATTTAATGATATTGAAAAAGATGCGTTTTTCAACCTTCTATCTTCAAATTTAAAAAGAAACCCTCAGCAAAAAAGGCTCTTTGATATTTTTAATATAATGACAGAAGATAAAATTGAAAATACAGTCCATCATTATATAGAGGCTCTTAAAATAATCAGTGTGTCAGATATTGAACCAGCAGTTGCTACGAGATTAGCGGATTTTAAATCAGAACCTGAGATAGGAGAATTTTTGAATGATTATTTCAAAGATGGAAAATCAAGAGCAAGTAAAGCATTTAATTTAAAAAAATAGAAATGGGAACATCTAAATCATTTTCTGATGTAAAGCACTCAATGGTTCCGAATTGGGGAGTACTTAGTTCTTCGCTTACCTCAAATTGTGACTCTTCTGTTCTTCCAGGTCAGAAGTTGCAAAACATTATGGGGAATTTTGTTTCTGCCTTAGGAGGATCATCAACAGGAGGCCGTGGTGGTTCAAAAGTGGGTGGACGAAGTAGTATTAGAACCGCTAAGAAAATCGGAAGAGTCTTTTCAAAGTTTATTAGTTCGGGTAATAATATTAGGCAAACGCTTGAATCTACAGGATTAATTGATATTGATAATAAAACAGTTGCAGATGTTATTAATCATTTAATTGAGTATTGTTCTGGTAGTGCAACTTCTATTGATGATAATGCAGCGAAAGAAGCTACAAGATTATTATTGGAAGAACTAATGGGACAGGCTGAATCCATTGACGAAGTGCAAACTTTATTAGAAGAAACCTTTACCGCTAATACATTGGAAGATATAATAATAAAGTATTTTGGGTATTATATTAATGAGCTTTTATCAAAGTGGTTCTATGAAAATTTAATAAAGCACAAGAGTGAAAGTGATTGTAATAATCTATTCAACCAGATAAAAAATTTCATAGTTGAAAGAGTTGGAGATATGCATAAAAGAAATCCATTACAAAGCATTGATTGGAGTTCTGATGAAGCTGATAGGCTTGTGAAAAATATTCAACAAGATATATTAACCGTATTTGAATAGTTATGAGAGTAAATATAATTATTAATGGTGCAGACTATGGTAAGTTTTCCAATTTGTACCTTTGCTTCAGTGATAGAGGAATAGAAAGAAGAGTTTTGTTAGATTTTAATATAGGGAGAAATAGTGCTTTTGAAATAGTTTATGATTTTGTAAATGATTTTACTTCAAAAAAATTTGATTTTTTTCTTATATCCGCAATAATTTATGGGGTCGACAACCTACTGAGTCGTGCCATATATTCAAATGATGGTTGGACAAGAGATATAGAAGTAGAGTTTCCCGTAAACAACTTAGAAGCTTGGAGTGGTAAAGAAGAAAGATTCAAACAGATTTTGGACTTTTTAACAGGTGATAACTGGCAAATTTCCTTCCGAGAAATAGAGGGTGTTGATTTGTTCCAACCACGCTCAAACAGAAGGAAAATTCCACTTTATCAAAAGGAATCTATTAAATCTGTAAGTTTATTTTCGGGTGGTTTAGATTCTTTAATTGGGGTTGTAAATGAATTAGAGAAACTAAGAAGTAATGAAAGAATACTTTTGGTATCTCATTTTGATTCAAAATCACCAGGTCCCAATGGAGATCAAAGAAAGTTATTAAGACATTTAATGACCCAATATCCAAATAAAATATATTGGGTGCAATCAAAATTGGCACTGTCTAGAAAAGACAGTGGTGGTAATAGTGTAACTATCGAAAATAATTACCGCAGTCGTTCCCTGTTTTTTATTGGCCTAGGGTGCTATTTATCGCCTATCGATGATTTGATAATTCCTGAGAATGGTACAATCTCAATCAATTATCCTCTTACACCGTCAAGAGTAAGTTCTTTAAGCACTAGAACAACCCACCCGTATGTTTTAAAAAATACTCAAGAACTACTTGCAGATTTAGGATTATCTACAACGATATATAATCCATATACATTTAAAACTAAAGGAGAAATGTTTGTTGAATGTACAAATCAAACATTTATACAAGGTGTTTTTCAAGATTCGGTTTCTTGTGGAAAAAGAGGGAGAAAACAAAACTGGGAAATAAGAACAGGAGTCCAAGAGTGTGGAATATGTATGCCTTGTATTTATAGAAGAGCTGCTTTGAATAAAGTAGGATTAGATAACGAAAATCACTATGGTAACTTTATTATGTATGTCTTCAAACCAATTTAGACATTTTGGTTTAAATCTTTAAGGAGGATTTTCGGTTTATAAACTTACTAATTTTTGTTGGTTATATATTTGTCTTCTTTTACGGATGGATTCTTCTTTTATCTGCTTTCTTTTTTCCAAAATCTGTTCTGATCTTCCGAAGTATACATCCCTCGGAGTTAGGTTATTTATCGACTCGTGATAGCGCTTGTTATTGTAGTTTTCCACAAATTTTTCCAGTGCCTGGATGAGCTCTTCGGGATGATAAAAATGATTTAGTTTCACTACATTTTTCATAGTTCTGTGATAACGTTCAATCTTACCTTGGGTCTGGGGATGCATTGGTTTTCCGTGAACCTGCTCCATCTTTAAATTATCTTTAAGATAGGTTTTCAGCTCATTGGAGACGTAGCAGGAACCGTTATCTGAGAGCAGTTTCGGTTTAGATTTGGTCTTTAATTTCGCTTTTTTAATGGCTGTGTCCACGGTTCGTTTCACATCTTCGGCTTTCATCGAGTCGCATAGCTCCCAGTGAATGATGTAGCGGCTATAGTCGTCCAAAATCGTGCTTAGATAGTACCATCCCCAGCCAATGATCTTGAAATAGGTAAAATCTGTCTGCCACATTTGATGCACAAATTCCGTTTTGTCTTTGAACTCATTTGCTGCTGAAAGAAGAAAATGATTCGGTGCCGGGATTAGGTCTCTTTGCTTCAAAATACGGTAAACACTGGATTCTGAAATAAAAACACCTTGCTCATCGGTAATTTTGTAGGCTAGTTCCCTTGCAGACAATTCGGTGTGTTCCAAAGCGATTTCTACCACCAAATCTTTCTGTCTTTCAGGAATGCTGTTCCATTGTCTTGTGTTTGTCCTTTTCGTAGTTTCCAAGCCATCATAGCCGTATTCGAGGTAGCTTTGATACCATTTGTAAAAACTACTTCTGGCGATTCCAAAACTTTCCAAGGTTCGCTTCACACCGATTTCACTCCTGGTCACCGTTTGAATGATTTCGTATTTCTCGGCTGCTGATAATCTCATATATTTCCTGTATTTATCGATTAATCCAGCCTGTCTAAACTTTTTTTTACAATATCATAGCGAACGACTAGGTCAGCTACGATCTCTTTCAAACGAGCGTTTTCCTTCTTCAGGTCTGATACGTCATCAATCGTAGCCTCTCGAGCTACATCTCCATTCAGACGCTTCTTTCCTGCTTCCATAAACTCCTTGTTCCAAGCATAGAACTGCGATTGTGCAATGTTATGGTTCCTGCAAAGTTCAGCTACAGAGGTCTCAGCTCGAAGACCTTCCATCACGATTAGAATCTTTTGCTCTGCGGTAAATATTCTGCGGGTGTTTTGCCGAATATCTTTTACAAATTTTTCGGTCGGTTTCTTTTTCGGTGTTGCCATAATTAAAATTACTCTTTTTATGAAAACACTCCTTAAATTTCTAATATCAAATGTCCACTTTTTGCTGACGATTTACACTCTAAAAGCAAATTATGGAATGACAATAATTCGTCTTTATAAATTTCTGAATCTAAATTATCATGAGAAAGAGGATTAAGTATTAAATCTTTTTTTTCTTTTAATATTAATAAATTCGTTATATTCTGATTTAAAGTTTCTGAATAATATTTTAAAAAATTAGTTATTAGATTTTCTAGTTGATTGTATTTTGTATTCTCATCTGTTTCTTTTTTAGCTAAATTTTCTGGCAACAGATATTTCATTCGGAATTCACACTCTTTGCGCAAATAATTTGCAGCAGCAGGTAAATCAAAATTTTTCAAATGATATAAAGCTAATGACAGATAATCTTTATTATCAACAATGATTGGTTTTGAAGGAGTTACAAAATTATTCATAAAAACTTCTTTAATATTCCAATCTTCCAAAAGGTTTCTATTTACAAGCCTCCTCTTCACAATATTGAAAAAACTTCTTTCGTGCGTAAAAAGATAGATTTTGTACTTAGGTGCAAATTCATTAAGAATAATATCCAAAACTTTATCTCGATTGCTCATGTCAAGGCTAATTAGCATATCATCTAATACCAGAAATTGCCCTGGATAGTTTACAGCTCTAGATTTTGTTAAAGCTAATCGTATAGACAAAGACAACTGTGTTATTAATGCTTCGTTTAGGTAAGTTTGAGGCCTTGTAATTAACTCAAAAGAATTATGCGCTTTCTTATATATTTTCAGAATAATTTTAGGAGTTCTTAATAATTTGAGTGGATTTATAA
>Ga0209174_10001035_pt1 | contig 20117 bp, 18 predicted proteins | sample JI91814BDNA_FD_187505 | JGI IMG/M metagenome (GOLD analysis project Ga0209174, IMG submission 187505) | Wastewater effluent complex algal communities from Wisconsin, to seasonally profile nutrient transformation and Carbon sequestration -... | ecosystem: Engineered > WWTP > Effluent > Algae...
GAGAATGGCGGCGCGCTGCAGCGATTGCAGCAGGGCCAGGCGGCTGGCCTTGACCAGCTTGGGGTGGCCTTGCGGAATGACGCGCTCGTAGTCGGGGAACTTGCCGTCGATGAGCTTGGAGATGAGTTCGATGTGGCCGAAGCGGAACACGATCTGGTTGCCGACCAGGGTGACTTCGAGGGCGTCATCGGAATCGGCGAGCTGGCGGGCCAGTTCAACCACGGTTTTGCGCGGCAGGATCACGTCGGTGCGGGCGTAGTCGCCCACCAGCGGGGACGCGGCGTAGGCCAGGCGGTGGCCGTCGGTGGCCACCATGCGCAGGGTGTCGCCGGCGACGACGAGCAGCAGGCCGTTGAGGTAGTAGCGGATGTCCTGCTGGGCCATGGCGTACTGGACCAGTGCGAGCTGCTTCTTGAAGGCCTTTTGGGTGGTGGTGAAGTGCACCCCTTCGCCTTCCGGCGGGGCCAGGCGCGGGTAGTCGGCGGCGGGCAGGGTTTGCAGCTGGAAGCGGCTCTTGCCGGCCTTGAGGGTGATGCGCTTGTCGTCGAGGGTGAGGCTGACGTCGGCGGTGTCGGGCAGGGCACGCAGGATGTCCTGGAGCTTGCGGGCGCCGACGGTGATGGCGACATCTTCGGCGCCCAGCGCGGCGGGGGCGCTGTTGCGGATCTGGATCTCGATGTCGGTGGCGAGCAGGGTGAGCAGGTCGCCCTTTTTCTCGATCAGCACATTGGAGAGAATCGGCAGGGTATGGCGTTTCTCGACGATGCCGGACACCGATTGCAGCGGGGCGAGAAGGGCGTCGCGGGGCGCAGTGAAGAGCAGCATGAGATCAGGTCTCCGTATCGGTTTTTAGTGGGCAGGGCGTTTCAGGGCCCGGCCGGCAATCATGGGTTGTGCAGGTTTCAACCGCGCAGCACCTGGGTGAGCACGTGCAGGTCGTGGTTGAGCTGGGTGTCGCCGAGACGGAGTTCGGCAATGGTGCGGCAGGCGTGCAGCACGGTGGTGTGGTCGCGGCCGCCGAAGGCTTCGCCGATGGCCGGCAGGCTCATCGGGGTCAGGTCCTTGGCGAGGAACATGGCCACCTGGCGCGGCCGGGCGATCACCCGGGTGCGCTTCTTGGAGTGCATGTCCGCCACCTTGATCTTGTAGTAATCGGCCACCGTTTTCTGGATGAACTCGGCGGTGAGCTGGCGGTTGTGGGCGTTGAGGAGATCCTTCAGCGCCTCCTTGGCGACTTCGAGGCTGACTTCCTTGCCGTGGAAGCGGGCGAAGGCGAGCACTTTCTTGAGTGCGCCTTCGAGCTCGCGCACGTTGGAGCGCAGGTTCTTGGCGATCAGGAAGGCCACGTCCTCGTTCAGCGCGATGCGTTCGACTTCGGCTTTTTTCTTGAGAATGGCCACCCGCATTTCCAGCTCGGGCGGTTCGATCTGTACGGTGAGACCCCAGTCGAAGCGGGAGATCAGGCGGTCTTCGAGGCCCTGGACATCCTTGGGGTAGGTGTCGCTGGTGATGATGATCTGCTTCTTGGCCTCGGTGAGGGCATTGAAGGCGTGGAAGAATTCTTCCTGGGTCCGGTTCTTGTTATTGAAGAACTGGATGTCGTCGATGATCAGCACGTCGAGCGAGCGGTAGTAGCGCTTGAAGACGTCGAAGGATTTTTGCTGGTAGGCGCGCACCACGTCGGCGTAGTAGTCCTCGGCATGCACGTAGCGGATGACTTTTTTGGGGTCGTGCTTGAAGACGTAGTTGCCGAGGGCGTGGATCAGGTGGGTCTTGCCCAGGCCGACGCCGCCATAGATGAAGAGCGGGTTGTACGAGACGCCCGGGTTCTGGGCCACCTGCAGCGCGGCGGCGCGGGCCAGGTCGTTGGCGCGGCCGGTAACCAGGGTGTCGAAGGTGAAGTCGGGGTTGAGGCGCGACTTGTCGTAGCTGGCGGATTCGGCCGTTGCCGGGGTTTCGGGCGCCGGATGGCGCGGCGCCGGCGGGGCGGCATGAGCCGCGGCGCTTGTGGTGGCTCCGGCCGCAGCCGCAGTCGGCGCGACCGCTGCGGCTTGCACGGAAGGCGGCGGGCTCGGGCGACGCAGGCCGCCGGCCGGCGCAAGGCTGACTTCAATGGTCGGAAGGCCGCCGAAGTAGTCCTCGCCGAGTTCTTCGATGCGCCGCAGGTAGCGGTCGCGCAGCCATTGGCGATGGAAGTTGGACGGTACCACCAGGCGCAGGCCGGCCCGATCCCCGCCTTGCAGTTCTTCAACGCGCAGGGGGAGGATCCAGGTTTTGAACTGCTGGGCCGGCAATTCCTGTTCCAGGCAGCTCAGGCAGTGCGTCCAGAATGCGGCGCATTGGGGCGACGGTGAGGCTTCGGGCACGATTCAGGGGCGGGTCTTTGTTTACAGCAGGATGGGCGCCGGTTCTCGTTCTTGGCTGAGCCCCGGGTGGGCCGGAGGTGCGCTCAGCGTCGTCCGGCCAAACGCGTATTGTACCCTTCCGGAGTGGACTTATCCACAGCTTGCAGCGACGGAAAACGGGTGGGCGGCGTGGTGTTCAGTGGTGATCCGTCGAAACCTACTTGACAAACAGGGGCTTAAGGTATCAAATTGGGCGTTTGACTCAACTTTTCGGGCACGTAAAATGAAACGTACTTACCAACCGTCGGTCGTCCGTCGCAAGCGCACCCACGGCTTCCTGGTTCGCATGGGCACCCGTGGCGGTCGCAAGGTCATCGCCGCTCGTCGCGCCAAGGGCCGTCATCGTCTCGCCGTCTAAGGCCAGCGAGGCCGCTTCCGAAGCTTGCGATCCCGCGGCCGAGGAAGTTGCGAACACGACAGGATTCGGCTTCGGCTCGTCCTTGCGACTGCACAAAACGGATGAATTTTCATCCGTTTTTGCTTTTCGGAGGGTGCTGCGCGGTCGTCACTTCGCGTTGCATTACAGTCCGAACAGTGCCGGAACGCCGCGTCTCGGACTCGTCGTTGCCAAGAAGCTGGCCAAGCGCGCGGTTCAGCGCAACCTGGTCAAACGCCTTGGTCGCGACGTGTTTCGTCACGCCCAGGCAAGCTTGCCGTCCTACGATCTGGTGTTACGATTGTCGGCCAAGCTCGATGACGTGACCAAGCGCGGGATGCGCGAAGAAATGATCGACCTTCTCGGACGCCTCAACGCCAAAGTCAACGCCACGCACCGCAAGCCCGTGCAAGGCGATTCTTCGGTGAGCGTGCCGTGAAAGCCGTACTGCTGGCGTTGCTGCGCTTCTATCGCTACGCCATCAGCCCCATGCTCGGACGCAACTGCCGTTTCGTTCCGTCATGTTCCGAATACGCCGTGGAGGCCGTGCAATGTCACGGTGCCATGAAGGGCGGGTGGCTGGCGACACGTCGTGTCTGCCGCTGCCATCCCTTCAGCGGTGGCGGTTACGATCCGGTACCCTGATCACCCGCTCCCCGGCTTCCGCCTCAACCCCTTCCTGACACTGACTCCGATGGATAACCGTCGCCTGATCCTCCTGCTTGTTTTCTCGTTCTCACTGGTCATGCTGTGGGATGGCTGGCAGAAGCAACACCAGCCCAAGGTGGAAGCATCCGCTGCTGCCAATTCCAGTGCCGGTGTGCCTACGCCGACCCCGTCCGCAGCCGGCCCCGCCGCTGTGCCGGGTCAGTCTGTCGCCACTGCGGCGCCGGCTGCAGTGCCTGCGCCGAAGGCCAGCATCCGCACCGACCTGCTGGTGGCGGAAGTGTCGGCCCTGGGCGGCGACATCGTCCGGCTCGAGCTTACCCAGCACAAGTCTTCCGAAGATCCCGCACGTCACTACGTGCTCTTCGACAACGGCGAGAAGCACGTCTACTCGGCTCAGACCGGCCTGATCGGTACCGGCCTGCCCAACCACAAGACGCTGTTCGTCCTCGGCGCCGAGAACGTTGCGCTGAAGGATGGCGAAGATGCGGTCACGCTGCGCCTCGACGCGCCGCCGACGGCCGATGGCGTCAAGGTTGCCAAGCTGATCACCTTCCACCGCGGCAGCTACGCGGCCGAGGTGGGCTACGAGATCACCAACGGCAGTGGCGCCCCCCTCGCCCCCCACGCCTACTTCCAGTTCACCCGTGACGGCAAGCCGGCCGAACAGCCCGGCGGCTTTGGCGTGCAGACCTTCACCGGCCCGGCTTTCTATTCCGAAGCCGAGAAGTACCAGAAGGTTGCCTTCGAAGACATCGCCGCCAAGAAGGCCAAGTTTGTCACCAAGTCGGCCGACGGCTGGGCCTCCATGGTCCAGCATTACTTCGTCGCAGGTTGGGCACCCGCCGAAGGCGAGCGCGAGTTCTTCGCCAACCAGGTCAGTTCCGATCTGTATTCTGCCGGTGTGATCGTTCCGGTGGCCGCCATTGCCCCGGGCCAGACCGGTAAGGTTTCAGTGCCCTTGTATGCCGGCCCGCAGGAGCAAAGCCGCCTTGAAAAGTTCGCCAAGGGTTTCGACCTGGTGGTGGACTACGGCTGGCTGACCATCATCGCCGCACCGCTGTTCTGGGCGCTCGAATGGCTGCACGCACTCACCGGCAACTGGGGCTGGGCCATCATCCTGGTCACCATCGGCCTGAAGGCGCTGTTCTTCCCGCTGTCCGCCGCCAGCTACAAGTCGATGGCCAAGATGAAGACGCTCGGCCCGCGTCTGCAGCGCATGAAAGAGCAGTACGGCGACGACAAGATGAAGATGCAGCAGGCCATGATGGAGATGTACAAGCGCGAGAAGGTCAATCCCCTCGGCGGCTGTCTGCCCATCCTGATCCAGATTCCGGTCTTCATCGCCCTTTACTGGGTGCTGCTCGGCGTTGTTGAAATGCGCGGCGCACCGTGGCTGGGCTGGATTCAGGATCTGTCGGTCAAGGATCCGTATTACATCCTGCCGCTGATCATGGGCGCCACCAGCCTGATCCAGACCCGCCTCAACCCGGCTCCGCCTGATCCGATCCAGGCCAAGGTGATGATGATGATGCCCATCCTCTTCACCGTCATGTTCCTGTGGTTCCCGGCCGGTCTGGTGCTGTACTGGGTGGTCAACAACACTCTGTCCATCGCCCAGCAATGGCAGATCAACCGGATGATCGCCGGTGGCGCCAAGGCCGCCGAGTGACATCATCGCCGCGATTGCCACCGCGCCCGGGCGCGGTGGCATCGGCGTGGTCCGGATTTCCGGACCGGATCTTTCGGCCCTCGCGACCCTCTTCGGCAATCGTGAGGCCGATGCCCGGGTCGCCAGGTTTGCCCGCTTCAAGGATGCCAGCGGCGGCCTGATCGACGAAGGCCTCGTTCTCTATTTCCCGGCGCCCCACTCCTTCACCGGCGAAGACGTTATCGAATTGCAGGGCCACGGCGGCCCGGTGGTCATGCAGCTGCTGCTGGCCCGTTGCCTCGAGCTGGGCGCCCGCCTCGCCGAACCCGGTGAATTCACCCGCCGCGCCTTTCTCAACGGCAAGCTCGACCTGGCCCAGGCCGAAAGCGTTGCCGATCTCATCGAAGCCTCCACCGCCGCCGCTGCCCGCTCGGCCGTGCGCTCCCTCACCGGCGGTTTCTCGAAGGAAGTCCAGGGCCTCTGTGAGCGCCTGATCGATCTGCGCATGCTCGTCGAGGCGACCCTCGACTTTCCCGATGAAGACGTGGATTTCCTGATCGAGGCCCGCGCCTTCGAGCGCATCGAGCGGGTCGCCGCCGAGCTGCGTGCGATCCTCGATCGCGCTCGCCAAGGCAGCCTGCTGCGTAACGGTCTTCACGTGGTCCTGGTCGGCCAGCCCAACGTGGGCAAGTCCAGCCTGCTCAACCGCCTCGCCGGCATCGATCGTGCCATCGTCACCGACATCGCCGGCACCACCCGCGATGCGCTGCGCGAGACCATCCAGATCGAGGGCATTCCCCTTCACATCATCGACACCGCCGGTCTCCGCGAGACATCCGACGAAGTCGAGAAAATCGGCATCGCCCGCACCTGGCAGGAGATCGAACGCGCCGACGTGGTCGTACGCCTCGTGGATGTGCGAGCCGGCCTGACCGAAGCCGATGCCGACATCGATGCCCGCCTGCCCGCCGGCGTCGAGCGCATCACCGTGTTCAACAAGGTGGACCTGCTTGAACGCCAGCCCCAACGCATGGAAGGCGACCGGGGTGTCAGCCTCTACCTCTCGGCCAAGGCCGACCAGGGCGTCGACCTGCTGCGCGTCGAGCTCTTGCGGGTTGCCGGCTGGCACAGCCACGGCGAGGACGTCATCCTCGCCCGCGAGCGCCATCTGCTTGCGCTGCGCGAAGCCCTGGCGCGCGTGGAAGCCGCCCTCGAAAACCGGCATGCCCTCGAGCTGATTGCCGAAGAACTCCGCCTCGCCCAGGATGCCGTCAATGAGATCACCGGTGAGTTCACGCCGGATGATCTGCTCGGGGTGATTTTTTCGCGATTCTGCATCGGAAAATAATTTCAGTTCCGGCATAGTCCGAAGCCTTCCGCCAAACCCCTCAAAGCCCGCGTAAATGCGGGCTGTAATGAGATGCTCAGCCCTATCCTTCCTCGGCGGACTACGCTGAGGAAGGATTTTGCTTTTTGAGAGGCGATCATGAACGCAGCGCCCCGCCCGTCGATTGGTTGTGTGTGGAGGTTCTGGACGAGTCCCTGCAGAGCCAGACGAAATAAATACGAAAATTTCCTAATATTTCATTCGTGACCCGCCGTAAAGCTTTCTGTACCCCAGCCCAGAAACGGAAGGAGAGAATCTTATGAGCGTCGGTTCTGTCGGTGGTGCTTCAAGTGCCACCTATACCCAGGCGGTTCAACGCCAGCCTGAAGCGGCTGAAGTCAAGAAGGCCGGCCCGGACAGGGATGGCGACAAGGATGTCGGTGCCAGCACGGTTCAGCCGAATCCTGCGCCGACCGTCAATCTCAGCGGTCAGACCGTCGGGCAGGTGATCAACACGACGGCGTGAGTTCTGAGGCGGCTCGCTTCGACACAGCAAAATGCCCCGGCCGCGCGCCGGGGTTTTCGTGTGCAGAGGTGGAGCTGCGGTGTTCGGGGGGCCGCTCCGGAAAGCTTTCCCTCAAGCTCGACTGCGCTTTACAGGTGGGCGATGAATTGCTCGTAGCCCATGCCGGCAGCCGCCAGGTGGCGTCGCAGCACCGCAAGCCCTGCGCCTATCGCGTCCTGGGGGCCGGCTGCTTTTTCGGCTGCGAGCATCTCGGCATACAAGGCGGCAACTTTCGCAATGGCGGTTCTGCTTGCATGGCGGCGCACCGATCGGTAGCCGGTAAGGTCGCCTTCGGCATCGGTGATGGGCAGGACATGCGCGTACACCCAGTAGAAGCCCCCGTCCTTCGAGATGTTCTTGATGTAGCCGGAGAACTCATCCCCATCCTTGATGGCATCCCACATGATCGAATACACCGCACGCGGCATGTCCGGATGTCGAACGATGTTGTGCTGGGTTGCGAGCAGGTCGTTCTCGGGGTGGCCGGAAAACTCGATGAACAGATCGTTCACCGAGGTGATGCGCCCGCTCAGGTCGGAGGTCGACAGGATGTAGCGATCGGCCGGAAGAATGCGTTCCTGGTCTGTCGGTGTAATGGTGCGGGGTTTCAATGGGTGTCCTTATTGAAAAATTGCAGCAGCTACGCCCCCACGGCACGGAGTATCTCTGCCTTGTAATCGTCGGGAACGGGCAGTGGATTGATCAGGTTGGCGTACTTGGCGCCGGGAGTCAGGGTTTTCAGGTTGATGATCACGGCCGGCAGCGACGGGTGGCGCTCGTTGGCGAGGATGTAGCGGGCTGTTTCGACAGCCAGTCGTGCAATGTTGGCGCGCGGGGTGTCGGTGCCCTTGATCAGCAAGGCGATGATCACGGGCAGTTGCCACGCCTGGACCAGGGCCAGCGTGAGTTGCTTGAAGCTGAATCCGATCGCCTGCTGTTGCGCCGCGAGCGGGCGGAAAGCGCGACCCGAGCTCAGTTCCGCCTCGACCTTCAAGGGCAGCTCCGGGGCAAAGTGCCAGAGCAGCAGCTCGCCGCTCTCCGACAGCAGCGCCGCCAGCGCCACTTCGTCCGGCGATACGTCAGTCCGTTGCATTGCCCAGGCACGCGCGATGCTCGATGCCAACATCGCGAGGAGCTCACAATTGTTGCCGCCCTGCAGGCTGTCGTCGCTGAGGCTGCTCTTGATCACGACCTGGAGCAGATCGTCGAACCCGGTTTGCAGCACCGCCCCCAGCGCGGTGGTGGTTTCCTGACCCAGTCGCTGGGTACGTCGCCCCTCGGCGTGGCGGAGCAGCTTGAGCGCCAGATAGGGATCGGCATAGACGTAGCCGGACAGTTCGCGGGCAGAGATCATGTCGCTGGTTTCGCGGCTCTGCTCACTCAGCACCGTCATCAACGCATGGGTGCGGGGGAGTACGGGTATTTCCTTGTCCTTGAGGAACTCAACCCATTGATCGATACCCCAGCGCAACTGAAACGGTGAAAGCATCGGATCGACCCTCAAGATGGCTTTTGACTGCGTTATCAACGTTAGCACATGGCGCGGCAGACTTCCTTTGCCTGGATCACACGCGACCGTGCTTCCCCGAACCCGGCGCCCGCGGGCATTTACAAATTCACACCACTCCTTACAACCTCCGCACCGCGTGTCTTCTATATTCGAGGCACACAATCGGTCGTCGCCATGTCGGGCGGAAGACCGGATCAAGACAGGAGAGCATGATGAATATGTTGACCAGAAGTCTGGCCGCCGGGTTGGTCATGGCGACTTTTTCCGGCTGCGCCAACATGAACGCGCAGCAGAAGAACACCGCAATCGGTGCGGCCGTTGGTGGTGTGGCGGGCTCGGTGTTGACCGGCGGGAGTGCTGTCGGCACCGTCGGCGGCGCTGCGGTGGGAGGTGTCATCGGCAACCAGATCAAGCGCTAGACGTCCTGCCGCTCGATACTGCAAAACCCGGCTTCGGCCGGGTTTTCTTTTGGTTGCCCGGCAGCGCTTCGGTGACAATGGGGCTCTTTGACAGGAGGTGTGCCATGAGTTGGGAGCCGGATCGATACCTGCAGTTTGCCGACGAACGCCTTCGTCCCGCGCTGGATCTGCTCGGCCGGGTTGCGCTGGCCGCGCCGGATCGGGCCGTGGATCTGGGTTGCGGCCCCGGCAATGTCACCCGCCTGCTCGCCACCCGCTGGCCGAAGGCGCAGATCACCGGGCTCGACAGTTCGCCCGAGATGCTGGCCCGGGCTCGGGCTGCCTTGCCGGCACTTCGGTTTGAGCTGGCCAGTGTCGAGCAGTGGGTGCCTGACACCCCGCTCGACCTGGTGTTTTCCAATGCCGCGCTGCACTGGCTCGGCGACCACGAGGTGCTCTTCCCGCGGCTGCTCGACAGCCTTGCGCCGGGTGGCGTGCTGGCGGTGCAGATGCCCGCCAACTTCGATGCACCGTCGCACCGCTTGATCCGTGAGCTGGCTGCCGAGCCCGCCTGGGCTGGCAGGCTCGGCGCCGCGCGCATGGGTGCGGTGCTCGGGCTGGCCGACTATCACCGTATTCTCGCCCCCCTCGCGAGCCGCCTGACCCTGTGGGAGACGACCTACTGGCAAGCCCTCGATGGTCCCGCTCCGGTGCTCAACTGGTTGAGCGGCACCACCTTGCTGCCTTACCTGGCCTTGCTCGACGCAGCGTCCCGGACGGTTTTTCTCGATGCGCTCGGCCCGCGGCTGCTTGAGGCCTATCCGTCCTCGCCGGCCGGGATCACGCTGTTTCCCTTTCGTCGTTTCTTTATCCTCGCTCAGCGATGAGCCCTCACGCCTCCCTGTTTGCCGAAGCGGCACGACTCATCTCGGCAGCCGATGGGCTGATCATCGCGGCGGGTGCCGGCATGGGTGTGGATTCCGGGCTGCCGGATTTCCGTGGCAATGCCGGTTTCTGGCGGGCTTACCCGGCTCTGGCCGAGGCACGCATCGCTTTCGAGGACATTGCCAGCCCGGATGCCTTCCGGGCTTCGCCGGCGCGCGCCTGGGGCTTTTACGGACACCGCCTGAATCTCTATCGCCGTACCGTGCCCCACGCCGGCTTCGCCATCCTGCAGGCTATTGCCGGGCGTTTGGCGCAGGGCAGTTTTGTGTTCACGTCCAACGTGGATGGCCAGTTTCAAAAGGCAGGCTTTTCCGATACAGGCCTGTGTGAAGTGCACGGTTCCATTCATCACCTGCAGTGCATGGCCGGTTGTGGCGAAGCGATTGTTCCGGCCGACGGTTTTCAGCCCGACGTGGACGAGGCCGCGTGCCTGCTGCGCTCACCCCTGCCCCGTTGCGCCAGCTGCAATGATCTGCTGCGTCCCAATGTGCTGATGTTTGGCGACTGGGGCTGGCTTGGTCAGCGCACTGGTTCCCAGCGTCGACGCCTGGATGTCTGGCTGCGCGGTGCAGCCAGGCCGGTGATTGTCGAGATCGGTGCTGGCAGCCATGTGCCAACGGTGCGCTGGTTCAGCGAAAGCCTCGGCGAGCCGCTGATTCGCATCAACCCGACCGAGCCGGAGAGCCCTGTTCGCGGAGTCAGCCTGCCCTGTGGCGGGCTGGAAGCGCTCACCGGAATTCACGCCGCACTTACGGAAACGGGGTTTTTCAGGGCCTGATCCGGTTGTTCCACGTGAAACATTATCGGTGGATTACCCCCTCCTGTTTCTTGGCCGGGGGCTGGATATTCTGCGCACGTCGGTCTCCACCTGGGCCGACAATGTGGCTGGCAATCTGACGCATCTCGCGTTTTTGTGCCGCCACATTCTTTGTCGAGTGGAGTGTTCCACGTGAAACAAACAGACCATTTCCTCGCACCCCTGGCCAAGGACATCGGCCTCCGGATCGAGTGCAGCAACGCCGCTCGTGAATACGTCAGCCCGTGGCAGCGCATCAGCGTCGAAACCACGCGCAGCTTTGGGCGCCTGTACCATCTCGACGGTCATGCGATGGCGGCCGAGGCCGACGAGTTCATCATCCACGAAAGCCTCGCCCACATCGCGGCCTTCGCCCACCCTGCTCCGGCGTCGGCGCTGATTCTAGGCGGCGGCGACGGCGCCAGTGCCCGCGAGCTGCTCAAGCATCCCAGCCTCACCCGCATCGTCGTGGCAGAACTCGACCCCGACGTGGTGCGCGTTGTGTCGGCAGAAATCGTGACTCTGCCCGCTGGCGCTTTCGACAATCCCCGCGTGGCTTTGCACATCGGCGATGCAGCCGAAACCCTGCGCACACTCCACGCCCGGGGCGAGCGCTTCGACCTGATCCTGTTCGATCTGACCGAGCCCGATGACCCCGCATGCGCTCACCTGCACGGTGATGCCTTTCTGCACCTGTGCGCCGCCAGCCTGACGCCGAACGGGCTGATTCACACACAACTTGGTTCGCCCTTCTACCAGCCTGATAAAGTACGGACACTCATGCTTCGCTTGCGAAGCGTCTTTCCCGCCGTGGGCTCCAGCCTGATCAATGTTCCCCTTTACGGTGGTCCGTGGCTGCTGGCTCACGCCAGCCTCACAGACCTGCCCGTGCCCGACGAAGCCTGCCTCGCCGCCCGTCTTGCCGCGCGTGGTATTGAAGCCCTGCGCTACTACAATCCAGCCCTGCACCTTGCAAGCAGCGTCCTGCCCAACTACGTGCGCGATCTCCTCGCCTGAAACCCAATGCAAAACAGTCACCACCGCCCCGCCCAGCCGCCCAGCCTGCCCGAAGACAGTCTCGGCTACGCGCTCCTCGCCGCGGCTGAACTTGTCGCCGAAGTTGGCGCCGGCAGAACCCTGACCGACGCCCTCGCCGCGCTGTGGGATGCCCGCCCGGCCACACCGTCGGGCGTGCGGGGTGCCATTCTCGACCTTGCCTATAGCACCCTGCGTGACTTCGGCCGGCAGGATTTCATCCTCGGCAAGCTGCTCGCCAAGCCGCTCCAGGAGCCCGCCCGTTCCCTGCTGCGGGTCGCCCTGTACCGTCTCGGCAGCCGTCCGGAGGCGGCCCACACCACCGTCGACCAAGCGGTCAGCGCGGCGGCCACGGTGCTTGGCGGCAATTTCAAGGGCGTCGTGAACGGCGTGCTGCGCAACGCGCTGCGCCAGCACGACGAGCTTGCCAAGGCCGCCGACGCCGACATGGTGGCCGAGCACCGCCATCCGCCCTGGTGGATCCGTCGTCTCAAAAGCCAGTACCCGCAACACTGGCGCGCGATCCTGGCGGCCGGCAATATGCACCCGCCGATGGCCCTGCGCATCAATCCCCTGCGGGCCACGCTGAGCGAAACCCTGGAAAGCTTTGCCGAGGCCGGGCTGGCAGTGCGCGAGCTGCCCAACGGCGCCCTGCTGCTCGAGCGCCCGGTGGCGGTCAGCCGCGTGCCGGGCTTTGCCGAAGGCTGCGTCAGCGTGCAGGATGCCGGCGCCCAGTACGCTGCCGACTACCTCGATCTCGATGACGGCCTGCGTGTGCTCGACGCCTGCGCAGCGCCGGGTGGCAAGACCGCGCACATCCTCGAAACCGCCGATGTGATCCTCACCGCCCTAGATTCCGACGCGGGCCGCGCCCGCCGGGTTACCGAAAACCTGGATCGCCTGGGCCTCAGCGCCAAGGTTCACACCGCGGATTGCCGTGACCTGGAGCGCTGGTGGAACGGTCGCCCCTTCGACCGTATCCTGGCCGATGTGCCTTGCTCCGCCTCTGGTGTGGTGCGCCGCAACCCGGACATCAAGTGGCTGCGCCGCTCCGACGACATCGCCCGCTTTGCCGCACAACAGGCCGACATTCTCGAAGCCCTGTGGCGAGTCCTCGCGCCGGGTGGCAAAATGCTCTATGCCACATGCTCGGTATTCGCCGAAGAAAATGGTGATCAGGTTGCTGCCTTCGCCGCCCGCCATCCCGATTGCCGCCGTATCCCCATCGGCGGACAACTCGACTGCCAGCATCTCCCCTGCCCCGAACATGATGGATTCTTCTACGCCCTGCTCGAGAAAGTTGCCTGACCACCGGCGTCGCTTCCTGCGGCGAGCGCTGGCTCTCGGTCTTGCGGTCCGGGTCGGCTGCGAGGCCGGCCCGGCGCAGGCGGCTGAGGCAGAGATCCGCAACGTCGCCCTGACCCAGGGTGAAGAGCAGTACGTTCTCAGCGCCGATATTCTTGCCGAACTCACCCCGCTGCTGGCCGACGTGGTCAGCCGCGGGGTGGCGCTCTACTTCGTCACCGAGTTCGAACTTTCCGCCTCGCGCTGGTACTGGCTCGACGAGGAAATCTCGACCCGAACCCTCACTTACCGGCTCTCCTACCAATCGCTGACGCGTCAGTTCCGCCTCACCACCGGCGCGCTGCACCAGAACTTCGGCAGCCTCGACGAAGCCCTGCGCACCATGCTGCGCATCCGCAACTGGGGCGTGGCCGAACGCAACGCCCTGCGCGTTGGGCGCAGCTACAACGCCGCGCTGCGCTTCCGGCTCGATGTGGGCGAGCTGCCCAAGCCGCTGCAGGTCAGCGCCTTCGGTCACAAGGACTGGAACCTCTCCAGCGATTGGTACCGGTGGACTTTCGTCGCGGCCGCCCGCGAATCCAGATGAGATCCACCGTCCTCGTCGTCGTTGCCGCCATCGTCGGCATCCTGCTGTTCCTGCTCGCCACCGCCAGCGCCAACACCTCGCTGTTCGCCCGCAACTACACCTTGCTGCTGGTGCTCAACGGCGTGATCACACTGGGCCTGGCCAGCCTGGTTTTCGTGCAGCTGCGCAGCCTGTGGCTGGAATACCGGCAACGCCGCTTCGGCTCGCGCCTCAAGCTGCGCCTGATGGCCATTTTTGCCGCCATGGCGGTGGTGCCGGGCGTGCTGGTGTATGCCGTGTCGCTCCAGTTCGCGGTCAAAAGCATCGACTCCTGGTTCAACGTGCGGGTGGATGCGGCCCTCGAAAGCGGCCTGCAACTGGGCCGCACCACCCTCGACATCCTTCTCGACCAGCTCGCCGCCAAGGCTGACCAGATGGCGCTCGAGCTTGAGGTGACGCCTCAGCTCCGCTCGCCGCAGCTCAACCGCCTGCGCGAACGGGCGACCGTCGAATCCGCCACCGTGTTCTCGCCTGCTGGCCAGATCATCGCCACCGCCGACACCCAGCTCGACACCCTGATGCCCGAGCAGCCCAGCTCGGCCCAGCTGCGCCAGGCCCGCCAGGCCCACGGCTACCGCGCCGCCGAAGGCCATGCCGCCGACGGGCTGGTCCTGCGCGTGATCGTCCCGATACCGTCCCGGCGCTTCGGTGAGCCCCTGCTGCTGCAGATCACCCAGCAAGTGCCGCGCTCCTTCGCGATGCACGCCGAGAGCGTCGAAACCGTGCACCGGGACTACCAGGAACTCTCCCTCGCCCGCGACGGCCTCAAGCGCATCTACACCCTCACCCTCACGCTCACCCTGCTGCTGGCGCTGTTTGCCGCGGTGGCCGTGGCCTTCGTGCTGACCCGGCGCCTGGCCGCCCCGCTGTTCATCCTTGCCGAAGGCACCCAGGCCGTTGCCGCCGGCGACTTCAGCCCCCGCCAGGCCCTGCCCGCCCGGGACGAGCTCGGTGTGCTGACCCAGTCCTTCAACCAGATGACCCGCCAGCTGGAGGACGCCCGCGCCCAGGCCGACAACAACCGCGCCGCCGTCGAGCGCAACCGCGCCTACCTTGAAAGCGTGCTCGCCAACCTTTCCGCCGGCGTGCTCGCCTTCTCGCCGGATGGTCACCTGCGCGCCGCCAACCACGGCGCCATGACCATTCTCAACGACGAGCTGCACGACTACGAGCGCACCCGCCTTGAAGACTGGCACGCCCATGCGGCCTTTCGCGATGCGGTGCTCGAAGGCTTCCAGGCCCCCGAGGCCGACTGGAACCGGCAGATCGAATTCTCCAACCCGGACGGCAGTGCCCAGACCCTGCTGTTGCATGGTGCCCGCCTGCCCGACAGCAGCGGCGGCGGCTGGGTGGTGGTGTTCGACGACATCACCCACCTCATTGCCGCCCAGCGCACCGCCGCCTGGGCCGAAGTGGCGCGGCGCCTCGCCCATGAGATCAAGAACCCGCTCACGCCCATCCAGCTCTCTGCCGAGCGCCTGATGTTCAAGCTGGCCGACCGCCTCGACCCCGAAGGCCGGGCCATGCTCGAGCGCTCCACCACCACGATCGTGAACCAGGTGGAGGCGATGAAAAACCTCGTCAACGCCTTCCGCGACTACGCCCGCCTGCCCAGCCCCGTGATGACGCCGCTCGATCTCAACGGGCTGGTTCGCGAAGTGCTGGTGCTCTATGAAGGTTCGCGGGTCATGATCCATGCCGAACTCGCCGCCGAAACGCCCGCCGTGCTCGGTGACGCCACCCAGGTCCGCCAGGTCATCCACAACCTGCTGCAGAACGCGGAAGATGCGCTGGTGGATGTGGATGCGCCGGAAATCTGGCTGTTGACCCGCACCGACGCCCGCCGGGTAGACTTGATCCTGCGCGACAACGGGCCAGGCTTTCCGCCCGAAATACTGAACCGCGCCTTCGAGCCCTACGTAACGACCAAGGCGCGCGGCACTGGCCTCGGCCTGGCCATCGTAAAAAAAATAATCGACGAACACGATGGCGAGATCCGTCTCGCCAACCGTGAAACCGGCGGAGCGGAAGTCCGTATCCGCCTGCGCAGCGCTCCACACCCAGAGTCCCGAGCCCATGGCTAAAATTCTCATCGTTGACGACGAAATCGGTATCCGCGAACTTCTGTCTGAAATTCTGCGCGACGAGGGGCACGACATAATCCTCGCCGAGAATGCCGGGGCCGCCCGCGCCGCCCGCAATGCGGCCCGGCCCGACCTTGTGCTGCTCGACATCTGGATGCCCGACACCGACGGTGTCAGCCTGCTCAAGGAATGGTCGGCCAATGGCCAGCTCACCATGCCGGTGGTGATGATGTCCGGCCACGGCACCATCGACACCGCCGTCGAGGCCACCCGCATCGGCGCGATGGAGTTTCTCGAAAAGCCCATCGCACTGCAAAAGCTGCTCGCCGCCGTCAAGCGCGGCCTCGCCCGCATCAAGCCGGCCCATGCGCCCAGCCCCCTCGGCCTGGGTGCGTTTGCCCGCTCGGTGCCGCTGCGCGATCTGAAAAAACGCCTTGAGCAGATGGCCGAGAAATCCCGCGTGATCCTGTTGCGCGTCGGCCCCGGCAGCCTCGCCGAACTGTGCGCGCGCACCCTCCAGCGGGTCGGCTCGCCGTGGCTCGATCTTTCCCTGTCGTCGCTGCCCCTCGAACTCTCCACCCTCGAAGGCGCCCGCAACGGCCTGCTCTACGTGCCCGAGCTGTTCTACCTGTCGCGGCCCCAGCAAAAGAACCTGGTCTTCGCGATGGACCGCCTGGAGCGCCACGGCCAGACCCTGGTGGTGGCCTCCGAGCACCAGCCCGAAGAGCTCATCGAACACGGCTGGGACGAGCGTGCGCTGTCGCGCCTGTTCGAAGTGTCCCTGGCTCCACCGGCGCTGGGCGAGATCCGCGACGAGATTCCCGAGATCGCCAGCCAGGTTCTGCTGCACAACGTCGAAGCCGGCGAAGTGCCCGCCCGCCGCCTCTCCTCCGCAGCCCTCAATGCCCTGCGCAACCGCGCCTGGCCCGGCGGCTACGTCGAACTGAAAGCCGCCATCAAGTCGCTGGCCCTTGGCACCCTCGAAGAGGAAATCGGCATGGAAGAAGTGGCGCACCTGCTCGGCAAGAACTCTCCCACTGCGCTGCTCGGCCTGCCCCTCGACCTGCCGCTGCGCGAGGCGCGCGAAATCTTCGAGCGCACCTACTTCGAGCACCACCTGCAGATCGATGGCGGCAACATGACCCGCCTTGCCGAAAAAACCGGCCTGGAACGCACCCACCTTTACCGCAAGCTCAAGCAGCTGGGCATCAGCGTCGGCAAGCGGCACGACGAGTCCGGCAACTGACCAGACGGCCTGGCAAGCGCAGTGTTCACACAAAAATATACCAGTGGCCCGCGGCCCCGCCCGGGCGGGAGGACGCAATGAAGATCATCATTCTCGGCGCTGGCCAGGTCGGCAGCTCGGTGGCTGAAAGCCTTGTTTCGGAAGCCAACGACATCACCGTCGTCGACAGCAACGTCGAGCGCCTCAATGCCCTCCAGGAGCGTCTCGACTTGCGCGTCGTGTCCGGCAATGCCGCTTCGCCCTCCATCCTCGAGATGGCCGGGGCACCGGACGCCGACCTGCTGATCGCGGTGACCCAATCGGACCAGACCAATCTCTGCGCCTGCCGCGTCGCCAAAACGCTCTTCAACATCCCGACCCGCATCGCCCGCCTGCGTGCCGCCGACTACGAGGCCTACCCGCAACTACTCGACGACGACAACTTTGCCGTCGATCACTCCATCTGCCCCGAGCAGATCGTGACCGACTACATCCGCAAGCTGATCGAATTTCCCGAGGCGCTGCAGGTGCTGGAGTTTGCCGACGGGATGGTCACGATGATCGCCGTGAGAGCCTTCGAAGGTGGCATGCTGGTGGGCAAGCCCCTCAAGACCATTCCCCTGCGCCTGCCCGACATCGACGCCCGGGTGGCGGCGATCTTCCGTCGTGACCAGCCCATCGCGCCCACCGGCGACACTCTCATCGAGAGCGGCGACGAAGTCTTCATCCTTGCCGCCACCACCCATATCCGCAAGGCGATGACCGAACTGCGCCGGATGGACAAACCAATCCGGCGGGTCATCATCGCCGGCGGCGGCAACATCGGTTTTCGCCTCGCCAGGGCCATCGAGAGCAGCGTCAACGTCAAGCTCATCGAACGCGATCGCCAGCGTGCCGAGTACCTCGCCAGCGCGCTCACCCGGGCGCTCGTGTTGCACGGCGATTCCACCGATGAAGACTTGCTCGACTCGGAGAGCATCGAGGAAACCGACATGTTCCTCTCCCTCACCAATGACGACGAAGACAACATCATGTCCTCGTCGCTGGCCAAGCAGATGGGAGCCCGCCGCACCCTGGCCCTGATCAACCGCAAGTCCTACGTCGATCTCGTGCAGGGTGGCCGGATCGACATTGCCATTTCGCCCGCCCAGACCTCCATCGGCCAGTTGCTGGCCCGCGTGCGTCGCGGCGACGTGGCCGCCGTGCACAGCCTGCGCCGCGGCGCCGCCGAAGCCCTCGAAGTGGTCGCCCACGGCGACGCCAAGCACTGCAAGGTGATCGGCCGCAAGATCGAGGAGATCGACCTGCCCGACGGCGCCACCATCGCCACCATCGTCCGCAACACCGGCCAGAGCCGCACCGAGTACAAGGACCTGGTGCCCTACGAGGTGCCGATCTTTGAAGTCATCATGGCCCACCACGACACTGTGATCCGCGCCAACGACCACGTGATCGTTTTCTGCACCAGCAAAAAGCTGGTCGGAAAAGTGGAAAAACTGTTCCAGGTGGGCTGGGGGTTCTTCTGATGGATGCCCTGCTTCCCGTTGCCAACGTGCTCGGCCGGCTGCTGTCGATCTTCAGCCTGGCCTACCTGATGCCCATCGTGGCGGCCATCATCTACGACGACGGCACCGCCGCGGATTTCGTTGCGGCGATGGCCATATCGCTGGGCGGCGGCCTCACCCTTTACGCGGTGACCCGCTCCAGCTACCGCGAGCTCAAGCCCCGCGACGGCTTCCTGCTGGTGTCCACGGTGTGGGCGCTGATGGCCGCCATCGCCACGATTCCGCTGTTGCTGGTCTACGACAGCATGAGCTTCACCGACGCCTTCTTCGAAACCATGTCGGGCCTCACCACCACCGGCTCGACGATCATGACCGACCTGGACCACGCGCCCCCGGCCATCAACCTGTGGCGCCACGAACTCAACTGGCTCGGCGGCATGGGCATCATCGTGCTGGCGGTGGCCGTGCTGCCGCTGCTGGGGGTTGGCGGCATGCAGCTCTACAAGGCCGAAACCCCCGGCCCCATGAAAGATTCCAAGCTCACCGCGCGTATCGCCGATACCGCCAAGGCCTTGTGGCTGGTGTACTTCCTGATCACCGTGGCCTGCATCCTGCTGCTCAACCAGGCCGGGCTGTCGTGGCTGGATTCCATCTGCCACGCCTTTGCTGCGATGGGCCTTGGCGGTTTTTCGACCCGCGACGCCAGCGTCGGAGCTTTCGACAACCCGGTGGTCGAATTCATCCTGATCGTCTTCATGGTCATTGCCGCGATGAACTTCGCCACCCACTTCATGGCCATGCGCGGGCGCAACCTGCGCGTGTACTGGCAGGACGTGGAGGCCCGCGGCGTGGTCGGGCTGATCGTCAGCTCATGCTTCGGCGTCGCGCTTTACGTGTGGCTGGAGGGCACCTACGAGGACTACCCGACCGCGCTCCGCCACGTCAGTTTCAATCTCGTCTCGATGGCCACCGACTGCGGCTTCGCCAGCCAGGATTTCGACAAGTGGCCGATCTTTGCGCCGCTGTGGATGCTCTTCCTGTCTTGCATCACCGCCAGCTCCGGCTCCACCGGCGGCGGCATCAAGATGATTCGCACCCTGATCCTCGCCAAGCAGGCCAACCGCGAACTCACCCGCCTGGTTCACCCGGCGGTGGTCAATCCGGTCAAGGTCGGTGGCAGCGCGATTCCCAGCAGCGTAGTCATCGCGGTGCTGGGTTTCATCTTCCTGTACTTCATGAGCATCGTGATGCTCATCTTCCTGATGATCCTGTCGGGGCTCGATTTCATGACGGCCCTGGGCGCCATTGTCGCCAGCATCAACAACGCCGGCCCCGGCCTCAACAAGGTCGGTCCCGCCACCAACTACGCCGTGCTCACCGACTTCCAGACCTGGGTGTGCAGCTTCACCATGCTCCTCGGGCGCCTGGAGGTGCTGTCCCTCGCCGTAGTGTTCACGCCCCAGTTCTGGCGCAAGTAAGTCGTCCTTGATCTGCTTCACCCACGCCCCGGCGGCAAATGGCGGATAATCCCGCCTTTGCCGCCCTGAGCGGCCCTGCCCGTCGAGGAATCCCGTGAGCCGTCCGAAGAACGACACCTTCCTGCGCGCCCTGCTGCGCCAGCCCACCGACTACACCCCCGTCTGGCTGATGCGCCAGGCCGGGCGCTATCTGCCCGAGTACCGCGAGACCCGCAAGCGTG